>CESI01086566.1_pt1 | contig 25317 bp, 23 predicted proteins | sample 356301 | NCBI WGS metagenome assembly CESI01 (sample SAMEA2621423, study PRJEB7988) | marine metagenome | biome: marine biome (ENVO:00000447); feature: deep chlorophyll maximum layer (ENVO:xxxxxxxx); material: "saline water (ENVO:00002010), including plankton (ENVO:xxxxxxxx)" | depth 40 m | reverse complement strand
CAGTTGTCACCGATACCCCAGTTGTCACCGATACCCCAGTTGCCACCGATACCCCAGTTGTCACAGATACCCCAAATACCTCAGATACTCCAAACACCAAGAAACCCCGTGTTTCCAAGAAGAAGTAAATTGTTTATTTATTGTAATTTGTAGTTAACATTTTCTTAATTTAGGATTAATACACAACAAATTATTCATCACACTAAATGGGAGTGAGCCGTTTCCATTCACTAATCTCTGATATACGAAATGATCCCGAATGCTTGTATCATTCAACGGTACAGGATACAACAATTTACTTAGATGGACATGGTAATCATTATTACATGCGCGTGATAAGATTGGTTTGCGGAAATCAAACTCAATTAGAGTCATTCCAAGTGCCCACAAATCAGCCTTCATTGGATCATTCATTTCGAAGAAGGAATATTCTGGACCACGATACCATTCAGTATGTGCAACAAAAACTTCTACTTTACCCGGTTGAACCGGACCAGATAGAGAGAAATCAATGAGAACAACTCCTCGCTGTGGGGTCAGCATAATATTTTCCGGTTTAATATCGCGATGAACAAAACTGTTATTGTGCAAATGCGAAATTGCGGCAATCATCTCATTCATCAATCGAATGCGGTCTGAAATTGGATCAGTGCTGTAAATTAAACTAGCTAGATGTCGTTCATATACTGGCATGCAAACGTAAGTGCCATGGGGAGTACTTTCAGCTGAAAAAATTTCTGCAATATTTGGATGAGTGATTCGTTCCTTTGCAAACCGTACTTCATTCTCACCTTCAGCGTCGAATGAATTTGTCAAATATTTCACGACAACTCGTTTTGATACGGATCCCTTTATATTTATTGTTCCTTTGTAAATTTTAGAGTGACCACCACATGTGAACGGAATACAATCCGTTATTACTGCATCAGTTAGTACTATAATCTCCGATACATATGAATTATTCTGCATGTTTTTGTATTGTAATAAATAAAGAGATGTTTGGGTTTGAATACATATACCAGATGGATCGCATGGCAAAAACTGCCATTATACTTGGCATTTTTATTATTGTCGGTCTTGCGACTCGTAACTGGAGTGGTGAGACTGACATGGAAAAAATCCAGTTAGATGAAGACATCTCACATAAATTTAAAGGGCCAAATGTTGGCAAAAAAATTAGAGCTGCTGGTAAGTTTGATAATATTAATATTAAAGGTACTGATGCATTAGAAGACTCAATTGACTATTGTGCAAACACATGTTTAGGAAACATTAAATGTGGCGGATTTAACTATATAGGAAACAAGTGCGAATTTATAACAGGGGAATTAACAACTCCAGTAGAGTCAATTGATGAGGATGGGGCAGTCTCATTTATTAAAACATGGCTTTAGGCAGACTCCTTCTTCTTAGTATCAGCATCTGGCTTGTATGCGAGAAGGAAAGCGAGTAGCTTGGCCTCATCTGACGCATCAGTGACCGACGCAATGTCCTCGAATGCCTCATCAATAATGTCAACGCCATCATCACCGCCACAAGCAAACTTGAGGGTAAGGTTTGCACCGGTGATACGAATGCTGTTCTGCTTGCGACGAAGGGTGCAACCTAGCTTAGCCGCTTCGGAAATTACATCAACCGCAAAGTGGTTTACGCAATCACCAGTGCGGAGAATGCGACGACCCTCGTTAATGGATAGCGAGAAATCGAAAAGAACATCCTCGTCATCTTCAGATTCCGAATAATCAGACTCCTGCTCCGAGTCGGACGTCTCAGTCGAGGCATCCGACATGTACTCGTCCTCGTCCTTCTTGGCGCGCTTAAGTTCTTCAGTTGGCTGTGGCTTGCGTGGGGCGTCCTTAACTAGCGTCGACATATGTATAGTAGTGGTATTTAAGCTTCTTGTTTCTATATACAATATAAAAAAGCAATCTGATTTCTGTCAGATTTATATCAATAATTTTTAGTGCATTGTTATATACAGTTATTTTTTGCACTGGCATATACCATACTCATTTGTACGTATATAGATACCAAATAATCTATATGTATACAAAAAAGATTGCAACGTTGATTGATGAAGCAAAAAAACTTCATAAACAAGGTACCCCTGTCGAGATCGAGGTACGGATTGGGCACATCGATAATGGTAATTTTAAAGCCGGAGTACCGCGTGGTAGATACAATATGATGATGGGATGGCTTGAACAATCCAATCTATCAACTGGTAATTGGACACGAAGCATCGCACACTTTACTGGCAAGCATGAGAGATGTATTATTACCAAGGATCCACCTGGGTCAGTCAAAAATATCGAACTAGTTGAAAAGAAACCAGTTGGGGTTATATTGCTATCAAGCAATCATCCAGAAGGGATTGCTCTTCGTTTCTGTGTATATACCGAAAAACCATTGCCAATCAAGGGCACAACTCCAGTTGGTGGTATTGTCCGGTATCGCCAACGCAAAAGCTATGGTCTCAACTCCAAGGGGTATGATAGTACATTTTCAATTGATTTTACTCAGGTATGGCAAGGAACATCGGAACGCAATGCAAAAGAATTACATAGACAAAGCAAAGACACTCGTTTCGAAATTGAACTGGAACTAACTAACAGTACATATATGGAAGAAATGACAAGTAGTTACCTAGCTGATTCAATTATTGGTAAGTGCAAGTCGCTTTTTCAACCAGAGATGGAAGTAGGGACGGTGTTTGATCTAACTATTGTATAATTATATAGTATATAGTATATAGTATATAGTATAAATATGTATCTATTATCATCGCTTGTATTTTCACAAACGCCAGTACCACATATTATACATGGCATTGATACTGACATTTCAGAATACGCATCTAGTGTATCCATGCAAACACTTGGGCAGCATTTTTGTGGGGCAATACTCATTTCCGAATATTATGCACTATCGGCGGCACACTGCTTTGATACTCTAGATTTTTCTGGAGTTGTTATGGTAGGAGGCAAAACAAATCTTGATTCAAATGGAGGTAAGTCGGTGTTTGTTAAAAGTGCATATTTACATGCGTCATATGATTCGAATCGCATTACACATGATATTGCTGTTATTCGTATAGATTCTCCCCTTACGTTTGAATTTGCTGATTTTACAGGTACAAGTCTTGCTGTAAATGAAGATGTTACATCCGTTGGATGGGGGCTTACTTCACCAAACGGAAAAACATCCAAAATATTACAATCTACCGAGCAACTGGTATATGCAGATAATTCGTGCTCTGCTGGAATAATTGGGTCAGTTATATGTACAAAAAGTCCAACTCTAGATACGACAACGTGTAATGGGGACTCGGGCGGTGGATTATATGATATATCTAATAAGATTGCTGGTGTATTGTCATATGGGTATGAAGGGTGTCCAAGCGATGGCATTTCTGCATATACTGATGTCTCATATTATAAAGATTTTGTGTGTTGTTATTCCAGAAACACTGCAGTGTTTGATAACACACAATGTAACATTGATTTAGATACATGTCAAGCGGCAAATCCAGCAGTTCTTATTGTATCATATGCAAATCTTATTTTCCTATTTCCGGTGTTAGCGGGTGCGTTTGCGCTATTAATGGGGACACGTTATGCATGGGGGGAATATAAAAGATATTCGATGAAGGCATAAAATTTATTACACAAATCAGATTTTTGATTTGTACATATAAAGCAAGAACATGGGACGTTTCTCTATCGACCAGGCCATTCTTGACCTCGAATGGGAGATTGCAAACCACGTTCAGATGAACATTAACGCTCTTCGTTCCACAATGTCTCTACGTTATAACGTAGGTGTTCGTGACGATAGTCGCCTAGCTTACAATTGGGCAATTGGCACGGTACGTGCACCAATTGAGGAAATCATGGAGGAACTTGCATTCATCCAGTGGCTATCGTCGCACACAAACTACCAGCAGGTTTGTGAGGATGGACTGCGTTCCATTGCGAATGAAATTAAGCACAAATATCCAGATATTAGCTGGTCCAAAGTTTGGACTATTGTCCGTGGCATTGGCCCGGATCTTATTAAATATACCCTAGTTGATAAGTATAGTGGGGGCATTCCTGACCTAACTAAGATTAACGCGTAAGCATTTCATTATTTTTTCACGCGAGTAATATAAACTAACCATTATAGAACTGATACAAAAAGTTGAACCAGATGGCATTTAAAATACAAAACCTCATGTAAACTTATCAATCATAAGATTATGCAAGTGAGCAGACATTGCTCCAGTGATTAGTTCCATGTCCTGCTCTAGTATACTAAGTGTAAGTTGATCTTTAAATGTGTTCACTAGATTTTTAAATAGATCTTCTATTTTTTCAATCATCTTGTTTGATTTTTTCACATCTTCGTCGTCTAAAGTCACTGTCATAAACTCAGATAGTTTTGTAATGCATGTTTTAAGTTGTTTAAACTTTTCTTCAGTATAATTTTCTTCACGTTTTAATACCATGTACACACGATGTAGCGCATGTGCCATTGTATAGTCATACATTATAGGAAGTAAAACTTCAATATCAATGTCCTCGTCGAATGCAGGCAGAGCATGTCCAGAGGTTCGAATGGACTTTGCAACAAATGCAATCCCATATACACCAGCTGCTGCTGATGCGGTTTTGATTATATTTTTTGTTAAGGGTTTAAGTGAGTTCCAATTTGACATTTAATATATACATTACACAATTACAATCTGATTACTTTCTAGCTTTCTTTACTTTGGGTGCATCCTCATCTAGTGGAGTGAGACGCTCTACGATATAATCATCTACTTCTTTGCGAAGGGCATTTAAATCAGTAGTCCACATCTTATTTGCCGTAGTTTCACGAAGGGCATCAATATCAGATGAAATAGTGCGGATCTGATTACGTAGTTTCTCTACATTGTCGGTTGTAAGTTGACCGGTAGAAATATCATCTGTTAGATACCGAAATGAGTTATTAGACCGCGTGTATCCATTCTGTGCAAGGTACTCATTTAGAGAAGTAGTACTCATCTTTCCAATCTTAATCTTACCCTCAATAAATTCCATGATGTACCTGATTTTATTGTTTAGAATATCCATCCTGTGAGACGCCTTTTCAATCTGAGAAATACGAGACGCCTCATATAACTTAAGCCGCTCTCGTGCATGTTCCTGGATCACTTGGTTTGGTCCGGAATAATGAGTGATCTTATTTTTTGCATTGTACATCCACATCCGATTAGTTGGGATCTTGATAGATAGTTTTAATGTAGATACTGGATCAGCAATTGGTGCTACCAGATTCAATTTGATGGTTACGCTATCCGGTCCCAGGTTCTTCTCATAGTTTCTAATTGTATCGGGAATAAGATCCTGGATACTCTCGATCCAGTCCTCAGTTGCCTTTCCAATTGGTAGTTCATTAATTGTAATTGCATTTCCATTTACTTCATATGTACCAATGGAATTAAATCCGTCAGTTGTCTCCTCCATCTTGCCATTATATCCAACATACCAAGGTACCCACTTGGCAGTACTTAGTTCACCACCACTCGCCATACGCTTGCATGCATCGATAACTTCAAGTGGGTTGTATTGCGGAACATCACACTTCCATCCAGTACCAATTCCATTCGCGCCATTTACAAGTACGATGGGAATTACTGGAATGTACACAGTTGGTTCAACCTTTTTGTTCTCATCCACATTGTATGTAAGGACATCATTGTCATCCGATTTGATTAACCGAGGAAGGAATGACGAAATATGAGTAAAGATATAACGAGGAGCCGCGGCGCTATTGCGAGCATGACGGGAACCAAACTGACCACTTGGGTATAGCAGTGGTAGATTATGCGAACCCGTGTATGTTGCAGCCATACCAATAATCGTATTTGCAAGAGAAACCTCACCATGGTGATACTGCGTAACCTGGGCGGCAGTACCCGCCATCTGTGCGACCTTTGCCTCAGTCTTTCCTACGTGATTGAGGGCATAGAATACAACCTTACGCTGTCCTGCCTTTTGTCCATCAAGCATCTTGGGAATGGAACGAAGATTATCCGAATTCGAAAAGTGCATAAGGTCGTCATAAATAAATCGCTCAATTGTAGTAGAAGATGCCGAATAATCAATGCTGGCATCAGGGTTATACCGATTGGCTAGGTACTCCCTGCGTTCTGCGCTCATCTTTGCGTCAAAAGCAAGCTTTACTGCGTCCTTAGACGGCTGCCCATTGTTGGTGATGGCGATAACATTCTTATCCCACTCAGTAAAGTACTGCTTTGCGTCCTTATTGGTAGAAGTACCCAGACCCTTGTAATACTTTACAGATGCATTCTTTGCCTCGGGGTGCTTGTTAGTGTAATCACGATATTCCGCATCGGTATAAAACACTTTCCCAACATGCTTACCGCTTGTAATCTTAAGAATAGGAGTCGCGAACCTTTTGATGTAATCGGGAAACACCTCAAGTAAACTCGGAACAAGAGTCATGATGAGTTGAATACATAGTCCAGAAATATGGCTGCCGTCAACATCCTGGTCAGTAAACAGAACAAGGTGACGATATGGAAGCGCGCGAGCAGAGGCAAGATCATACTTTTTATATGGCGTAATTCCAAGAATTTGAATTAGTTCGGAAATCTCCTTGTTTGCCGCAAGTGCCTTTAGACTACTATTTCCAGCATTCATAAGCTTTCCCCTAAGTGGATAGAGACCCATATTTGCATGACGTCTTACCGCATTTCGGCCTACATTTGCAAGCTGCTTTGCAGAATCACCCTCTGTAACTAGAAGCTCCGCATCATTTACTTTGAATAGCTTTGTTGCAGGGTCATACTTTGCAAACTGTGGTATTTTGTTCTTTCCAATCTTCATATCCTTTTGTGCCTTTTTATCGTCCTTATCCTGTAGGAGGTTCACGGCAGACGTATATAAATCCGTCTTTGCGAGTGATTGAATAAAAGATTTGCTGAGATCCCACTTGAAACCAAATTTACTCACAGGAGTATACAGTTCCTCCTTTGCCTGGGAAGTAAAGCGAGCATTTGGAATCCATGCCTCCGCAACAATAAGAAGAAGACCCTTTAACATACCCGGGTTAATGTTATGCTTCTTTGACAACGCGCTCGCAATATTCTTGAAAATATAATCATGAATCGTCCCGCGAGTGGTATGTGCTCCGTTTACATAAACAATAGATTCGGCATGATCCCGTGCAACAGTTACAGCAACTTCAAAACGAAGTGTTCCGTTTACTTCCACTTTATCCATGCAAATTTTCTCAAGAGAATCTCCCATAATTGCTTGAACATAGCCCTTTATTCCTTTGAATGGAATCTTTTGTCCGTTGAGATAAACAGAAGTATGCTTTGGTGCAACTACTGCTAGATCAAATACCTGAGAATGAATGATATCCCATTGACCCTCAGAAAGAGGGCCACGTAGTCCGAAATATGGAAGATCGGGAATGAATGTAATAGACACATACGGCGTTTTGTGTGACGCCTTTTTTACCACTGACTTTTCTACAGTGTACATGTTGTTTGTCCAGATACCATGATATGACTGTTTTGTACTTGGATCGTGAACAATCACTTCAAAATACTTGGAAAATACATTTGTTAGCTTGATACCAAGACCATGCTGACCAAGTTTGAATGATTCTTCATCGTCTCCAAAATTAGTACCAGTCATAAACCGACCAACTGCAAGCGCCACCGAATAGTCATTTCCCTCTGGAATGTACTCAATCTTGAATTTTGTATTTGTCTCAATCTTGATTGAACTATCCCTTGGATCAGTCGTTACTTTGATATTCTTAGAACCCATCTCATTTTGAGATGCATCTGATGCATTTGCAAGTGGCTCTTCGATAATCTTTAAAAGAGCCGGTGTTATCATTTCCTTAATTCGTTTTGGACCCGACATTGTCATAATCTCCTTATCGTATTGTACTGGTTCAACTCCACCAACATACATACCTGGACGTTTTAAGATATGGTCGTGCTGCGTTAAGACCTGGATCTTTTTGTCAGACATATGGATAATATCTTATCTTTGCGTATATATTAAAAAAAAGATTTGGATAATGACTTTTTCATATTATACCCGATTTGCCATACGTATAAGATTCTCTCCCAATACAAAACTAAATAGAAGGGTCCATCGTGGCAGTCTACATTCACCCTGGTACATATTTCTACCATCCCGGGGGTCAATTGTTGTCTTTTTATCATCTTTTACCCAAGCTTCTCCTTTATACTTTTTGCAGTAGTGCTTTGCAGCATCTTCATTCTTTACATAACACCTTCGTGTATCTTCATGGAACGTTTGCCACGCATGAACAATATAATTAGAATCCGTAAACTGAGTTTCTTCATACCAGTCATTAAACCCAATATATGGCTTGCTACCGCGATTCATAATTGCATGTGGCACACCAGACTTTGTCTGAACGCGATATACTTCATATATCATTCGATCTGCATTTTGATTTCGATAATGTTTAGAAATGTGAGAATCGTCATATGTATCCATTCTACCATGACCGTCTTTTGCATGCAACATCATACTATCGTCATTTTCCATGCCCTTTGTACACCATTGATATAAACGATTAATTCCCAGGAAAAACATCCTAGGTTCACTAGTTGCTCCGTCCATTGGTACAGGTTTCCAATTTGGATTTACATTACCATCGTAGTTAACAAAGTGACATACTTCTTCTTCTCCATAGTTCTTTTCATCATAGGAAGTAACACTCAACTTGTATACCCCCACACGTAACTCATTGTTATACTCACCCAATTTGATATGGGGAATGTCTCTTGGCGTACCGTTGGGATTTTTATATACTTTTGGATCAGGAGGGCCAATTACATTTACCCACACAAGATCAAAATACGTCTTTTCTTTTATTTCAATCTCTGCATCAAACATTCCTTCGTCATCACTATGAAGTAATGTACCATTTGGCCTGTTCTTTAGATGATGCTTGAATTCTGCCTTTATGTATGATTTTATACCAGATATTTGTGGAAAATTATCCTTAATATCTGACTTCTTTTTTATAACCGCTTCACCTTTCTTTAGCCATGGATTAACACCAGTTGTATTTCCATTGTAAAATATATACCATTTTCCAGCTAGTTTTATTTTATACATTTTCTTAGCTTCTAATGTATCCGGTGCGGTTTCATAGTCCACTGGCGTTGGATCAAATGCGTCAGTGTGTAAGAACTCACCCCATGCTTCGTTTATTGTAATTGTTGAAACTTCACTATTGATTTTGTTGTAATCAGACTCGGTCATTATTTTTATAACACGTGCATCAATCCATTTCTTAAAATAAATTCTCCCGTCTTTCTTGTATACATTTTCAAAATTTGACAGGTTCTTTATAATACGTGTCTTCAATGGAGTCGGGTGGTCATCGTCATCAACTTCGGCACTAGTAGCCACATCTGGAAAATTACGCGACCAAATCGCAATCGGGGCATTTGGTACACGATCCGGTGGTATCCCACGAAACTGGTATAATACATTGCCGGCAGTGCGTTGGTGTTCAAATACTTCATTCCATCGTCGAGCAGCCGCCTCATTTAGATAAATAGAACCCTCTACTAAATTAGAATACCGAAGGTCAAGTGTTACAAAACGAGGTTCGTGCCATGGGCGTGGTGCAAACGCTCTATAATATTTATCCTTCCATCTAAACACACCAAATAGTCGTACTACAGTTTCTCCTTCATTATATGCAGCTGCACTATCTCCCAGATTTACATTAACACCAGGGTGCTGTGCCAATTGCAATAGAAATTGTTGAAAACAACACATCGAAAGCCAGTTCGAGTGAGCACCATTTTTTGCACGTCCACCGGTTACATTTCCTTCATCACGAAACCCAAACTTCTTCTCTGACATTTCAGTTGGAGGACCCATCTTCTTCGTAATCATTTGTACTATCATATTATCCGCAACCCCCTTTCGCTTATATCTATGGTATTCAGCAGTGCGTTCCTTTATTTCATCCATATCAGGCATTTCTGGGATTAGCACAGAATCCAAATCATCCATAATATCTTCTTCTTTTATTTCATATGCACGAACACGTTCTTCTGAGTATGGAACCTTTGCTCTATAAATATCAATACATTTCCGACCAAACTCTTCACGTTCTGGAGTTACTTTTATATCATATATCGTGAGATTTGAATAATTAATTCCTCGCTTTGCTGCTGGAATATCTTCTGTGCTCACGGCACCAGTATATGCAGCAGTTGGTATACTCATTGCAAAGTACCAGAATGGCGCCGCCTTTGCATTTTCAAAATCTCTATTTGCATTTTCGGTAATATGACGCACTAAATGACCATACATTGTTGCATCACGATATTGTGGAGATTGACGCATCATTTCCAAGATGAGTGCAGAAAACTTTGCATGTTGTTTTTCCAAATCCGGAGTATCAATACCATCTACTTTTTTCAATATCTCATCTTCAAATACACGATCAGGAATCCCAAATGTCATTTGCATGACAAGAGCGGTCAAGCCAATATCCTGATCTGGATTATCTAGAATGTGTGCAACCGCACGTTGCTGATATGTGAAATATACATCATCATATGCTTGCTTATATTCTTCAGGGAAAAACTTTTGCACCGGGGCAATTGGTGGCCACGGTCTTGCATTTGTCTTTGCAACAAGAGCCGCGCGACATTCAAGATATACAACCTCTTCGTTGTAATCTTTTGGATCTAAACGATCATTTTCATTATTTGGATCCCACAGATCGATTAGTGTACCAATTAGCCCAACTGCCTCCAATGCCCACCCAATTGGGCCCATTGCCATGGACATCATAAACTTTGCAGCCATCATAAACTGTTTCTTTGCAAGCATAGATATTAGGCGTTTTCCGGCAGTCATCATTGCCTTTTTCTGTGCAAGTACGAACGCCTTTTTCTGCGCAATTCCCGCTAACTTACGTTTTGCAATCATCATACCAATGGTGGTAACAGTTTGTTTCCCAGAGGACCATGTCAGGTTTGCAATTGAACCAGTTAAACTAGTGGTCTTCATACCACCAAATTCCATTAACATGTTTTTCGTATTTTTCCCAATACGTTTAAAAGCTTTTTCGGATACTTCTTCACCAGCTTGAGATACCAAATATTGTTTTAGGGCAGAATCAACCGGTAGATTATCTATCAACTTTGGATCACCAAGAATCTTTGCGACGTTTTTAACAGCCGCTTTGGTTGCATCCTCACCCGCCTCACCACCAAAATCCTTCATAATAGCATATGCTAGTTTATCATCAAGTGTATTTACAAATTGCCCAGGAGGTAAAGCTGTGCCCGAAACCATGATACGATCCAATAACATTTCAAGACCACTACTTGCAATTTCTTCAGCCGCCATAATATAACCCTCAGACAGAATACCAAGTAACATGTCACCATGTGTAATTTGATCAGGTGTCATATTTGATTGTGGTTGATGTTCTACGATTGAATCTGATAGACTATTAATTAATTCTTCGTCTACATTAGAAAGTGCAACGGGGTCGGTATCACCATTTCCATCTTCGAAGCTTGGAATAAATGCTTTCTTTGCGGTAAAACGTGACCATATGTCAAACCCAAATACTTTCAATGCAATCAATGTAACAACAATCCCAGCGGCTACAAGTGCAATAAGCTGATTCGTTTTTAGGTTATTATACCAAGGTACGGTAGATTTTGCCATCCTTTCAATATACTTCTTAAAATAATCGATTAAGTATTAAAAATTTTATATGTCATATATTATAGAAATGACAGATTGGAAGGAGGCTGGTTATTCGGGATTAGCAGCATATGGTAAATTTAAGGCCATCATGGGAGCAATTATTGGTACGATTGTATGTCTCCTTATGATTGTATTTGGGTTCAAGTATATTGGAAAAAAGACAAAGTACTCAGCTAGCACGAATGTCCAAATAGCGGTCACGGATGGGTGCACAGCAAGTACAGAAACAAGAGACGGTCAAACTAGAACTGTCTACATATGTAATGTTCATGCAGAATATACTATAGGAGCGGACACATTTCAGTATAGTGACAAAATCACATCTAACAAAAAATATGCGAACGGGTCAAATGTAACTTTATATTATGATCCAAATAATCCATCGGATGCGACGCTGAAATATCACGTCAATCCAAGTACAATCGCACTTGCGGGTGTTATTCTCGGATTTGCTGGTCTTATTGGTACATGGGCATATACATATTTTGTATTGAAATATAAGCAGATTGCGGCAGTCACTGGGGGTGCTCATCTAGCCGGGGATCTCATTGGTATGATTAAAAATTAGTTTAATATTTCAAACTTAAGTGTCGTATTACGTTTTGGCAAACGCACAGTACGTGTTGTATTGCTGTGTTCCCCATATGCAACTTCGTGAATAGCTTTTTGATACTGAGAGATACAATCTGTAAGAGTATTTAGTAATGAACGTCGTATAAACAAAATTGGCATATTGCCATAATACGCATAACCATTTACATCTTTAATCTTTTTTTCATCGATTTCGGAAACATTAGATATTGTTTTATACTCTGGTGGGAATGAAATCAGTATTGAATAATCTTCAGGTGTCTTCATTTGATAAATGTACTGGGCAAATTTATACTTCAACTTATAATCATTATCCATCTGTATAGGAAACGTTGAATTTTCGAGTTCCCATAGTTTGTCCTTTGCCGTTATGTTTCCAATTGCAAGTTTTTTCCCTTTTACGACATATGCTAAACTATTTAATAGTATTCGCAAATCATATAATGCATGTAGCCCGTTCCTAATCTCGGAATACAATTCAATGTTGTAGGAAAATGCATCGTGCATCTTATCTTGCATTCTTGCAACAAAGGCTCGCATACTCTTTAGTTTCCTAGACAATTCACGCGTTAACGATTCGGTATTTAGTAGGTAAGACGATCGATGCAACATATTTTCGTTACATAAATAATCCCCGTTCTGTATTTCGACACATCCACGACCGTCTTTTATTGTTTTGCTTGATATTTTGGGTATACAATCCAATTCTTCAATATTTATATATTTAAATACGGCATGACTACCACTGTTTCGTGTAGTATATCTATATTTCTTATCAAATTTAGCAAGTGCAGTCAAATCCATCATAGTTTTGTGTGAACAGATTGCCATGCAAACAATTCGAAGCTCCCATAAATATTTATACAACTCGCTTAAGTATAACTTATTAGTTTCTAATAAATTATAAGACGTTGTGTCGTCATCCGACGACTCGTACCGTTCGATTTCCTGTTGCTGCATTTACATACACCACACAATTTATTTTATATAGTTATCTATATGTTTGGCCAATCGATTACAGTGACATTTGATGGAATTTCGGGTACATTAAATGTATTTGAAGCGGTTTCTTCCCTTGTTACGGACCTAATGTTTAAAATTGTAAATGACGACGACTTTACTGGTATTCGCATCTGCACACTTGATTCAAATCAAGTTTGTGTTATTTATGCGGATTTTGAAGCAACGGTAGATAATCTTGACATTGGTTCATCGGTACAAGTATGTGTTCCTGCAAAATTACTTGTAAGTGTTCTAAAGTGCATCAAGGAACAGAATATCTTAGTGTTTGAATATCCACAAACCGATGGAACACAGCAGCTAATCATTCATCAATACGAGCAGGAGAATTGTTCAATTACGCAAAAGTTTATTATCGATGCAATTGATGCCCCCTTGCAAGACGAACTAGATACTGAGTTTGATTACCCATATTGCATGACCATCTCTCTATCTGAAGTTAGGGAATTTATTGTAAATTCGGGTACATTTGGTGCAGATACTCTTACTATTGGAGTACGACGTTCAACCAAGGACGAATACAACGTTGCTAACAATCTTACACTTAGTACAGATGGCTCGATTAAATGTGAAAAAAACTACTATACGGAGCATAGTACAGAAGAACAGGCGAATGATTTTTGTATTGACAATACATTAGCAATGAAAGATCAACCAGTTGGTCACGAGTTTAACAACATTGTATGCAATACATTTGGTGTAAAATACATTAAGGATTTCCTACGACCACTTCAAGCAATTGATATTCGTCTAAGTATGGCAAATGAAATGCCAATTCGGCTAGATTATCCGATTAGTGAAAAGTCATTTATTACTCTCTTTATTACACCTAGAAATCTTGATTAATTATTCATATGTATCGATCTGTATTTGCTTCGTATGAAGAAATTAAATGGATCAAGTGTTCGACACATGGTGAGGGTATCTGGTTTAAAAATCACATGTATCCAAATGGTGATCTTTTAAAGAGAACACAATTCAATACATGTGAATCATGTAATGTTACCAACATTCTACCGGGTATAAATACAAATCACATTGTTTTCGATGACACAAAAAAGATTGGTGGACTTGGTAACCATATTCGTTTGTATCTTCAAACGAGTACATCATCTGAACCAATTTCACTGCTCGTGCTTAACATTTCATGCATGCAAAAACAATCCAAGCTTGAACGTTTTGTAGAACAAACTCAGGGTCTCTCACTAAAAGAAGAATGTGATCCATATTACGAATTTAATGGAGACCTAGCCGCAGATCTTATTCTCGAAACTCCCAGTAAACTTCCTACTATTATTTTACATCTTGCAATGCTTGATATCTCATGTGTATCATTTGATACGGAAGACAGTATCACCGTTCTTGTTGACAAATTCACTCGCACCTATTCCATGTTTACCTCCAATAAGGACCATGCACTTAATAAACCTTCACGTGAACCCCAAAATTGGCAGGCAGTATCATACTTGGGCGGTCAGCATTATACAGCAGAATCGCTCGGGCGAGCAATTGCAAAAACTAAACATTTACCATCATTATATGATGAGAAACTTCCTGAAATTCTTACTCGTTCTGTGCATACACAATCTTCTGCGCTTGCATATATAGATTCGTCAACAGAACAAATCTCGACTGTGAAATTAAAAGGAGACACTACGCCAAGAATTTGTTATGACTACCAGAAACTTATTACACTTGCATATGTAATTAATAAATACGCAAATCTACCAGAGTATACAACACAGATAAACGCCATCTTTCTATTTTTCGGAATGAATGGCTATATTGTTAGACAACTTGGCGCATACGTTCGATCAGATAAGTATAGAGGAACCGGCACAAACGTTAGAACATTTTCAGGGGAAGATGTAGGTTTAGAGAATATTGACGAGTATTCGTTGAAACGACTTAAAAAGATAGATGGAAAGTGGAGAGGTCTTAAGTATAGTGAGTGATCAGATTAATATATTGTAATCGTGTATATTAAAGGATACAATGGAGCCCCCACCACGCCCAACATCGAGGATCCCACTTCCGGAGGATACTATTATCAGAAAATCTGTATTTGGACGGGCAGTTACAGGTTTTGGATCCGAGGATGACCCCAGGTATTCCGAACTAAAGTGTGGGTCTGCAATTACACAAATTGTGAATGATTCACATACGTTTCATTCACATGAACTAAACAACCGGAAAACGTGGAACCACCCAACTAAAATAGCATGTTATCATTGCTGCCATCAGTTTAAGACTGCACCAATCCCGGCCCCAAAATCATACGACAGTTATTCGAAACAGTTTATTGTACATGGAAACTTTTGTAGTCTCTCATGCGCAAAGACTCATATTCTCGACAAGGAATCAAGTGCGCCGCATGCGCTTACGTTGTTTTTAAAAATGGCATCTGATGTATATGGCGTCAATAATTGTATTCCAACTGCACCACCAAAGACCGCACTAACTCTATTCGGAGGAACACTGTCAATTGATACGTTTCGAAGTGGAAAAGTAAATATAGCAGTCATGGAACCCCCATTTATTAATTCATATACTGTCATTGAAGAACGTAATCTTATGGAGCAGACTTCTTCATATGCAATGCCAATAGGAAGCGTCAAGGGCCTTAAGCGCCCACGCGAAAAGCTACACCTTATTACTGAACCAACGCCAGAAAAGTCGCCATATCAACTTTTTCTTGAACAAAGAAGTAAACAGAACAATGCTTAATGAATATGTATTGGTCAAATCACAAAAGTCGATGGACGATCTCGACAGAGTTCATATTCCACTTCATCGCGCACCGGTTGCACCAGAAGACAAGGGGAATTTTTATACGAAACCATTTGAAGATCTACTTCATCTATATCACCAACTAAGCAAGGATTCACCATATACTATTATGACATCAGTTATCAAAGATGAGCTTGAGAGGCGTCTATTTGATGTTCTTGAAACCAAGATCAGTCACCTGACACTTCTTGTAAACGAGCCATTTAATGACGATGCAATTATGCTATATGAAAACACTCGCCAATCTCTTATTAAAAGTAAGGAACTATACCTAGAAGGAAAACTAACAATTTCACAATTTTCAAATAGTGTCCGTGTATTTTAATTTCAATATAGAAAGGGGTGGGAGTGATTGGGTCAGTTACATGTTTAATACTGCGGATGTATGGGATTGTATGCGTGCTGAACGATTCTTAATAAAATTATTACATATTATAAAAAATACAGTTTTACCAGATCTCACTGTTCCATTAAATCTTAAAAAATACACACACAAAATAGAAATACCAAATAATATAGCAGTAAATGAAATTCTAATTACAATAAGCCCAGACCCACAAACGTTTGGTTACATTGATTGTAAGTACTATAATAAAAATTTCCCGATTTATATAAACGGTTCTGCTCGAAGAATATTTAAAACATACCCATCTCTTATTATGCACATTCAGACACTTACATCCCCCGAAGCATTCGTTGTATAATAAAAACAGCATTTCGTCGCACATGTTGGTGTATACTGGCCCATACTTGTTCAATCTCCGTCTCTGGTTCATATTTTTTACATGATAGTTTTGACAGTTGCTTTTGTGCATACAATGCATCATCCCCGGTATGAAGAAATTTCCCGTCTTTCCAATCCGTCTTCATATTCAATGAAGACGAACATTCCCACATAGCTTTCTTTTGTGTCTCCTTTTGATAAGATGTTTCATCTCGTGGTATATTTTCAATAATGCTTCTATCACAGTGAAAGTCAACTGCTGACAATGGAATGTCCGTTTCATTTATCATTCGTTCATGTACATATACTCCAGGTCGTATAAATCCAAATACTGTGTTGTACGAAACCAACGCAATATTGCAAGTATACCTAGTCTGCCACCGTGATGCAGCACACTTTAGCATTTCAATGTCGCATTTCATGCCGCCAAATGATTCGCGCAACAGGATTGAATTCGTAAGTGGGGTATTGTTTAAACTGAATGTCGGTGCGATATCAACAACGTCCAACATTGGATCTCTATACATTACAGTTGCAATGTAATAGACATATTTTATAATTTGCTGGATGTCATACTTTGTAAATTCATATGAATTAGAATGTGATGCAAGCATTAGCCATACAATCAAATTAAAATTAAACGGTACGATTGCATCTTCAATTGCAATAATAGGAAGACGCCTCAACAATTCACGAAGGCAATCTGGATTACATGTACATGTCCATGCAATATTCAATGCACCAACTACATTTCCCGTTCTTACATTCTTCTGTAGGCCCGACTTTAAATGATGCACTGGAATCTTTGGGATGTGGAATTTTGGATGATAGGTGGATCGATCGGTTGTTCGTTTATCATGAAGCTGAAACTTGGTTGTGTATTTTATAGAGCCCCGGCGAATACAACTATTAAATGGGGCAGATGACCATCTCGATTCTGGCACTTTATCAGTATATTTAACAACACCATCATCATATAATTCAATATGATAGACTTCATTCATCTCGCGAGATGCAGTCATAAGTTTATCAAACGCATTTACTTTTTGGTGTTTGGACATATGATTAATATAAGATGAAAACGTTTATCCTTACTTGCAATGTCCAGTATATATTTGTAAGATTGCAGATATACAGGGCATACAGACAGACAGGCAAAGTATATGTTTAACACCATAGAAGATGCCACATGGTCTGTTGTCGGTGATTACATAAACAGCGTTTCTCAAGTAGCTCACCAGCTAGAATCATACGATCACTTTATCGAAAACCAACTTCCATACATTATTGGAGAAGGGAGTGACATTTCATATATGCACTCGAGCGGAAAAGTGTCCCATCATGTACACTTTACAAACCCAAGTGTGAATCGTCCAGCAATTCAGGAATCGGATGGCTTTTATAAGCCAATCACTCCTCACATTGCTCGGCTACGTGGCCTTACGTATTCATCTACCGTAGTTGTAGATGTAATTCATGACCGCATTAATCACACCGTATCACCACCAACCCTAATCAATCGCAAGGTATTTCGTAACGTAATCATTGCACAGATCCCTGTGATGGTGCGTTCCAAACTTTGCTATCTCTCCGATGTCTCCGAAAACGAACTATCCGCCGACGCAAAGAAACACGAATGCAAGGTAGACCCGGGCGGGTACTTTATTATTAGTGGAAATGAGAAGACTCTGATTCCACAAACCAAGATTAGGACGAACCATGTATTCATTTTTCCAAGCAAGCATGGCGAAAAGCACAAGTACACCGCAGAAGTTAGGTCATGTCACGAAGCCAAGCTCCGTAGCACCAGTACCATTTACATGCAAATCAATGATATTTCAAACGGGGAAGTCCCAGTTATCACATGCAAACTTCCATTTCTAAAATCTAGTCTCAGCGTATTTGTTCTTTTTCGTATGCTAGGAGCGGAGAACACAGACGATATTATCAACTACATTGGAAATATTCCAAAGAACACAGAAGCAATTCTTCGAATTATGTTAGATTCGGATACCAAACAAAATTACTCGCGTGATGCCATTATGGATTGGGTAGGTCGGAACGTCACGAGCGACACGACTCGCGCGACAAAGGAATCTCGCGAAAAGTACGTGGATCACATCATTACGTCTGAGTTGGTCCCACATATGGGCCTTACAAATAACCCAGAAACCAATAAAAAAAAGATGATTTTTATTGGTCACATGATTCAACGCCTTATGACTGTAGCTACAGGACATGAAGTTGTAGATGACCGCGATGACTTTATTAATAAGCGCATTGATTCGGCGGGTGCTCTACTTGCGCTTCTTCTCCGACAGCATCACCGTGGGAATGCAATGCAGGGACTAAGTACTCAGCTACGCAAGCAGGTGGAATCGCCACGCGAATCGACATTTAATGTTGGTGAGATTGTGTCTCACAAAAAAATTACAAGCGGACTAAAGTTTGCATTTGCTACGGGTACATGGGGTATTTCCCGTGGTGGCGGTACTGCCAATGGCGGACAGACAGGTGTGGTACAGATCTTACCGCGCCTAACTACCATGGCAACCCTAGGCTCTTCGCGAAAGATCAATACACCTATTGCTCGCGAGGGGCGCACTGCCGGACCGCGCATGCTTCATCCAAGTAGCTGGGGACTTATATGTTGCTCCGACACCCCAGAAGGCCAGGCATGTGGCCTTGTTTCAAATCTTGCAATGACTACCCGTATTCGCATTGGTGCACCAATGCAGCCAATTGCAAAGCTTCTTATTTCAATTGAAAATACCATCGACATTTCTTCCGCCACAACACATGAGAGATACATTGGATATGCACTTCATGTGAACGGTACAATCGTAGGATATGCAATCACAGTCGAGCACATCAAAGAAATTGCAACACAGATGCGATCACTCCGTCGTCGTGGCAATCTTCCATTTGATTGTTCCGTTAGCATTTCAAACTACAATTGTCTGTTTGTAAACTCCGATCATGGGGCGCTGCTTCGTCCATTGATTATTCGCGATAGGTATCATGACTTTGTCCAAATTGCAATGCAGGATCCTGCTATCGTACCAAATAAGTACACACGCATGCTCCGCGATGGGATCATTGAATATATTGATTCTGCAGAGCAAACAAATATGCGAGTTGCTATTCATCACACTGACATTGAGCAGGATGAATACACTCACATTGAAATCCACCCAGCTCTTCTTACTGGTATTTGTGTGTCCCAGATTCCATTCTGTGATCATAATCAGAGTCCTCGTATTGCATACCAGGCTGCGCAGTGCAAACAAGCCATTGGTCTATATACCACCAATTTTGCAGAACGCCTAGATACAGTGGGTCATGTGCTCGCGACGCCACAAAAGCCACTTGTTACCACTCGGCTCGAGGAGCTACTCGGTACAAGTGTTGTCCGCTCCGGGGCGGTGCCGATCGTGGCAATCATGTGCTACTCTGGGTTTAATCAGGATGACTCCGTCCTTCTGAACCAGTCATCCATTGATAGGGGTCTCTTTGCTAGCTTTGCATATCACACCATTCGTGATGAAGAAAAGGGGACTGGTGCGGACATTGAACGGTTCGAGAATCCGAAAAAAATCCAAGGATGTGGCGGATTAAAGGAGGCTGATTATTCCAAGATTGATGATAATGGATTGCCAATTATCGGTAAGACGTTTTACAATGGTGACGTAATTATTGGTAAGGTGGTTTCCATGTCTCTTCTCCAAGCGGATCCAACAGAAGGAGAAGTTCGTCGCGACTCGAAGCGTGACCGGTCCCACGTACTGAAGACGGACGAACCCGTCGTTGTCGATGCTGTGTTTCTTTCAAAGACACCAGAAGGTCATGGATACGTAAAGGTTCGAACGCGGGCGGTTCGCATTCCCATGGTTGGTGACAAATTCTCGTCCAGGCACGGTCAAAAGGGTGTATGTGGTGTCACCATGCCGGCCGCTGATTTTCCATGCACACCAGATGGTATTGTCCCAGATATTATCATCAACCCACATGCCATCCCATCGCGTATGACAATTGGTATGCTTATGGAGATGGTTCTATCCAAGGTGGCGTGTTATGAAGGAGAAACACAGGACGGTACTCCATTTACAGGCAACAACATCGAACTCATTGCAGACAGGTTAGAAGCACATGGCATGCAGCGATATGGCAATGAGATGCTATATAATGGAATGACGGGAGAAATGTTAGACTCTATGATTTTCATTGCTCCATGTTATTACCAGAGGCTTAAGCACATGGTAGTCGATAAGTCCCACGCGCGCAACCGCGGGGCGCTCCAACTTCTTACTCGTGCTCCGGCAGAAGGGCGGTCTCGCGAGGGCGGTCTTCGTATTGGCGAGATGGAAAAAGATTCAATTATTAGTCACGGTGCTGGAGATGTTGCAAAAGATCGACTATTTGAACAATCAGATATTTTCGAATGCGTGGCATGCGAAAAATGCGGCCACTTTGCCAGGGATGGTGTTGATGACACATCCATAAAAAATTCGGGGATGTGGTGTGAAAACTGTAAAACCGGGGAACACTGCACTCACATCCAGCTCCCATACTCGATGAAGCTTCTTATTCAGGAATTAGCCGCCGCTCATATTTCTGCTACATTAGAGTTTTGATTTTTTGTAAATACTTTACTCGTTAATATGAACTCACTCATTGATTTCACTATTATATTTACGTGCCATACTTTCTTGACATATGTGCATTAAACTCTGTGCGCTTTTTCTTATAGTCGGAATAACTTTCAAAATTAAGACGTCCACTTTCTTTTTCGACGGATTTACTTGCTAATCTCCTATTCACATTACGTTTTATCACATCCCTCCCTGCCTGATGCATGCCATCCTCCACTGCCAACACTTCTTCATTCGTCAACTGCTGTAGATCCTTTAGATTTTCTTGCTTCTTTGCACCAATTTCCGCATCAGTATACGAATATTTAAGTTTATTATTCCATGCAACACGGGCAATTATAATTGCAAATACAAACAATATACCAACAATTACTATGTTGTTCATTTATATACTACTAATATTTTTTGTGAATATTCCACACTTTTACATCTACTGGCATATTTGGGACATCCACTTCATGAACATTACAAATATCGTAGAGCACATCAGAAAAATGTTTCTTGTAGTCGGCAAGAAATGGTTCATATTCCTTGACTGTTGATAGCATCTCATCTGCAGGGGGGAGAGTTGCTGGATTATAATCCAGTACCCAAATATCATCGCATCGATTTACAAGGTTGTTTAGGATCTCATGAGTCGCCTTATGTGGTAGTTCGTGAAATAAATTGGAAACTACAGCAACATCATACTTGTATTTGATATTAACTGCATTTAGATGATGAAACTCAACGTCATCATTAACATCACGTTCCTTTGCCACGTCTAGCATCTCACATGATGCATCAACTGCAACAAGTTTACATGACCGATCAAGAAACTTGTTGAGTTCAAATGTGGTCTGACCAACACCACATCCAATGTCGATGACACCCGAGTCCATGTAATACTGAGAAATATACTTGGCGAATTTTGCACGTGGATTTACTCCGTCATGTAAATACATGTCTGTTGTGTCTTCAATCGTTTGGGCAACTGAAGCATGGATCTTTCCCATCAATCCATGATTGGACATCAGATGGATTGGTGTATTTAAAATAGCCTGTGATTTGGATACAAATCCACTTGATTTTATATCAAGTGCCGATGTCACGATACATACCGATAGGAAAAATGTAAAAGTCTTCATTTCTATACGTAAAATATAATTACATGTGTTTGTTTACAAATGAATCACACCATAACTTATAAATCTTAGTATGGATGTCCTTACGGGAAATACGGATCTTATCATCCATACAGTTTACAATATTATACGTACGATTAAGTGTGTTTGTTTGCTCGAGGTAGATCTTGCGAACATTGTTCTTATAATCGAGTGGAGCGAGTTCGTTCTGATCAAGTGCAGTGCGAGTAGTATCTTTTTCCATGGCATTTCGTGCCACCTCTGGTGGGAGATCGAGGTAGATGACATGGTTTGCACATGGGAGGCCAAGGATTTTATTTTCGAATAGTTCCGTCTGCTTGGCAACGTAATCACGGTTACGATACTCATGTGCTCCCTGATGTGCGATATTTGAAATAATATAACGGTCTAGAATAATGTTGTATCCGCGAGAAATCCAGAAATCTAGAATATGTTTCACTGACCAACGATTCTGTGCATACAACGACGCAATAAGATATGGGTCAATGTCTTTAATATCACCGAATTTCCCTGCAAGAATTTCACGAATAAGCATACCATGCTGACGTTTATTATTTGGAAAATCGATCGTTTTTACTGGATATTTCTCTTGTTCGAGTCGACGGCGGAGAAGGAGTGCCTGTGTCTGTTTGCCACATCCATCACCTCCTTCGATGACGAAAATCCGGCCACGGCGTTCTGGCTTAGTGAAGAATTCGTGGATTTGGTATTTGTCTCCCATGATTACATGATCTTCTTTCCATAGAGATGGAACTGGGACGTCAGTATGCGTTACAATATACATTGGTATTTTAAGTACGTGAATTGCGTATGTAACACTTGCAATTCGATTTGCATCGGCGTTGCTGTCATGATTTACAACGATACAGTCGGCATGCTTCATTTCTGCGTGGTTTAAATCGTACATAGTATATAAGTTTTTATAAAACTCATATTCAAGAGGGTCGGGGAGAATACATATCGATTTGTAAGAGGTTTTCGACATACAAACTATTCTAGTTTTTGGCGTTTATTGGAAACAGTTTGTTTCCACCTTTCCAATTTAGCCGGGAACCACATATGGATTAGTTGTTATGATGTGCTCAAGCTCCACAGGCTTCGCAATCGTTGTTTTCGGATGCATCAATGGTGAACTTAATTGCGTCAGCAGCCGGGCGCGTACGAAGATAATACATACCTATTTAAAGTATAACATGTTAAGATATTATATAATGCGTGTGGTGTATGTGATAAATTACAATGGCACCTGTCTTAAGACCCTTCTTCCAACCATAAAAGTGCATGGAAGTCAGCTTGGCAGCAGTTGGTTGTGTAATGAAGACATTGAACGACTGACTTTGACAGATGAAGGCACCTCGATCGGCTGCCATGTCAATTAGTGTTCGCATGGAGATTTCCCATACGGTTTTGTAAATTGGTTTGAGATCCTCTGGGAATCCCGGGATGTTTTGCACGGACCCATTGGCGGCAATAATGTAATTCTTCATCTTGTCATTCCAAAGGCCGAGCTCAGACAGATCCTTAACCAGATGGCGGTTCACCACCGCGAATTCACCAGATAACACACGACGAGAGTATAGATTTGAAGTAAACGGCTCGAAGCATTCGTTATTACCAAGAATCTGCGCGGTAGATGCAGTGGGCATTGGTGCAACGAGTAGAGAGTTACGAGCACCATGCTCCTTTACCTTGGTACGGAGTGTGTTCCAGTCCCAGCGATCAGATGGAGTAACATCCCACATATCAAACTGGAATTTCCCCTGGGAAAGAGGGGAACCGTCATATGTCGGGTACTTCCCCTTTGTCCTGGCCATGTCACATGAAGCAGTCATGGCGGCAAAGTACATTGTCTCAAAAATTTCCTTGTTTAGAACACGAGCATCCGGGGAATCAAACGCCATCTTGAGCATCATGAACACATCAGCAAGACCCTGTACACCAAGACCAATCGGACGATGACGCATATTCGACCTTTCAGCTTCTGGGATAGGATAGTAATTCTTATCAATAACCTTATCAAGGTTGCATGTGGCATGATAGGTTACATCATAAAGATCCTGATGATCAAATGCACCGCCCTTTACATACGTAGGTAGTGCAATAGATGCTAGATTACAAACCGCGGTCTCGTCGGGAGCTGTGTATTCAATAATCTCCGTACAAAGGTTGCTCTGCTGAATCGTGCCAAGATGCTGCTGGTTCGATTTACGATTGCAAGCATCCTTGTAAAGCATATAAGGATTTCCCGTCTCAATCTGGGAATCCATGATTGCAAACCATAGCTTCTGTGCGGGAATGGTCTTGCGGGCACGACCCTCGGATTCATACTTTTCATATAGCTTGACATAATCATCGCCCCATACATCTGCGAGGCCAGGACACTCGTGTGGGCAAAACAGAGACCAGTTCTTACCCGCCTCAACGCGCTGCATAAAGTGATCAGAAATCCACAGGGCATAAAACAGGTCACGAGCACGCAATTCTTCCTTCCCAGAATTTTTACGGAGCTCAAGGAATTCGAAAATGTCAGCATGATGACACTCGAGATACATTGCAAACGCTCCCTTGCGCCGACCGCCGCCTATATATTAAAAATA
>CESI01028701.1_pt1 | contig 25487 bp, 20 predicted proteins | sample 356301 | NCBI WGS metagenome assembly CESI01 (sample SAMEA2621423, study PRJEB7988) | marine metagenome | biome: marine biome (ENVO:00000447); feature: deep chlorophyll maximum layer (ENVO:xxxxxxxx); material: "saline water (ENVO:00002010), including plankton (ENVO:xxxxxxxx)" | depth 40 m | reverse complement strand
ACCGACATGCAAATATATTTCATTTCAAGATATTCATCCATACCATGATGGCTGCCCTCACGACCAAGGCCTGATTGCTTGATACCGCCAAAAGGTGCAACTTCGGTTGAAATTATTCCAGTATTGACGCCAATGATGCCATATTCCAAAGCCTCAGCCACTTTATAAACTCGGCTGAGGTCTTTGGCATAGAAATACGCAGCGAGTCCGAAGATTGTATCATTGGCCATGGCTATAACGTCATCTTCGTCTTCAAACTCAAATAATGGTGCCATAGGGCCGAAGGTTTCTTCCTGACTGACCTGCATCTCTTGGGTTACGCCAGTCAAAATTGTTGGTTGGAAGAATGTTCCACCCAAATCATGGGGCTTTCCACCGGTTGCCAGCACCGCGCCCTTTGCCAGTGCGTCTTTGATATGTTCTTGCACCTTGGCCAGTGCAGGCTTTGAGATCAATGGCCCCAAATCAGCTCCCTCGAAGCCATCGCCTACCTTCATGGCTTCTACAGCTTTTTTGAATCGAGCGGTGAAATCGTTATATACTCCTGATTGGACATAAATGCGGTTCGCGCAGACGCAGGTTTGACCGTTGTTACGGAATTTACAGGCCATTGCGCCAATTACAGCTTCATCAAGATCTGCATCGTTGAATACGATAAAGGGGGCATTTCCACCTAGTTCCATCGAGCATTTTTTGATTTGATCAGCAGCTTGTCCCAGTAGAATACGGCCCACACGGGTCGAACCTGTGAAGGTAATTTTGCGAACTTTGGGATTTTCGCAAAATTCCTTGCCTGAGGCTGATGCGTCGTTAGATGGCACAATTTGCAAAATACCAGCTGGAAGGCCGGCACGTTCAGCCAGAACACCTAAGGCTAAAGCGGATAAAGGGGTCAGCTCAGAGGGGCGGGCCACAAAAGCGCAGCCAGCAGCTAGTGCTGGTGCGGCTTTGCGTGTGATCATTGCGTTAGGAAAGTTCCAAGGGGTGATCGATGCTGCAACGCCAATTGGTTGTTTGATCACTGTGATCCGCTTGTCGGCCTGATGACCAGGAATAGTTTCACCATAATTACGCTTGGCTTCCTCTGCGAAGAACTCAACAAACGATGAACCGTAAGCAATTTCTCCCATCGCTTCAGCCAGTGGCTTACCCATTTCAGCCGTCAGGATCTTAGCTAAATCAGCTTGATTTTCCATCATCAAATTGTACCAAGCTCGCAGAATATTGGAACGTTCCTTGGCGGAAATAGCAGCCCATTTCTTTTGTGCTGCTGCGGCGCTAGAAATTGCTTTGGCTAGATCGGTCCGTGACAGATCTGCAACTTGTGCGATCACATCGCCACGCGCTGGGTTTTTAACATCAAAAGTTGCTCCATTTTCAGAATCAACCCATTGGTTGTTGATGAAGGCCTTTGTTTGCAGCAGACTAGGGTCTGATAACATGGATTTTAGGTCTGTGGATGAATCTAGCATTTTTGCCTCCCTTGATGTGAGATGTGAGATCATTCGACCGCTCATTTGTCCAGAGGAGAAGTGCTTTGAACCTTGATGATGACTATGCCAATGCGGCCTACATACCCAATGCAGAAAGCTTTCTGGAATATTGGGATGAGGCCGCGCGCAACTACCGTGAGGCTGAATATACTCTGGGTCGAGCGCAGTTGAACCAGCCCTATGGTGTGCATCCAGATCAGGCCTTTGATCTGTTTTACCCTTCTGGGAAGCCTGAGGGATTGGTGGTCTTTGTCCATGGTGGATATTGGTTGCGCTTTGGACGCAGAGATTTCTCGCATTTAGCACAGGGTGCCACCTTGCGCGATTGGGCGGTTGCTATACCGAGCTATCCGCTGGCACCGGCTGCATCCATTCCTGAAATTACACAATCTATTGTGGCAGCCATTACTGCAGCCGCCGGACGTATTTCTGGGCCCATTTGTTTGGTTGGACATTCTGCTGGTGGTCATTTGGTGGCGCGGATGGGACAGAAGGATGTAGTTTTCCCAAGCGTGGTGCGCGATCGTATTCGAAAAATCATACCAATTTCACCGGTTGCAGATCTGTTGCCCCTTTTGCAAACGGAGATGAACGCAACGCTTAAGCTCACGGCCACAAGTGCCAAAGCTGAAAGCCCTGCCAGTCAGCCGAAGCCAGATAAAATTGATGTTCATGTTTGGGTGGGTGCCGAGGAACGGCCCGCCTTTTTGGCGCAGGCACAACTTTTGGCGGATAGATGGCAGGCTTCTCTGACTATCGAAATTGCAAAGCACCATTTTAATGTTATCGCTGGCCTAGAAGACCCTAAAAGTGAGTTGATGGCAGTATTACTGGAAGGATAAGGGCGTTTAGGGGCGGTGGCGCAGTGCAACAAAAGATCCAATATAGCTTAACCTGTCAGTGCCTGTGGTATCCAGGTCAGCCTTGGCATGTTCAAATATAATTACGCAGGTGGTGTTGAGACCCAGATTGTCCTCAATGTTGGTACAATCAGATTTTGAGAACCAATGATTGAGGCGTGGAGTGGGGTTTTCGTTACAGATGACTTCCACCCGGCTCGGAATGAAGTCGTGGCCTGCACATTCGTACAGATGTGAAAACACCGATTGCTGACGGTCAAAGTGTCCTGCAAAGACATCTGCGGTTTGTCCGCTTGAATTGGGCTGATTCAAATGCAGCGTCCACCATCTACTTCGAGAGCTACTCCGGTGATCATACTTGCCTCATCACTGCATAAAAAGCTCGCCGCATTACCCATATCCTGTGGCGTGGAAAAGCGATTGAGTGGGATGGTCGCCAAAAATTTAGTACGCATCTCTGGAGTGTCCTCGCCCATGAAGCTGGCCAATAGTGGAGTTTCACCAGCTACTGGGTTTAGCGCGTTCACGCGAATATTGTGAGGAGCTAGCTCCACTGCCATCGCTTTTGTCGCTGTGATCATCCAGCCTTTAGATGCATTGTACCAATTCAAGTTAGGTCGTGGTGATACCCCCGCGGTGGAAGCAATGTTGAGAATAGTACCAGAGTTTTGCTGTTTCAAAAGTGGCACGATATGGCGAGCGGTAAGGTAGACTGACTTTGCATTGACCGCAAACACTCGATCGAATTCATCCTCAGCCACATCTTCCATAGGGGTTGGCAAGTGAGTTATTCCGGCGTTGTTCACCAATATATCAATATGGCCCCAATGTGCCCACGCTGCTGTAATCATCGCTTGCACAGAGTCATTGTCAGCCACATCCACATGCTGTGCTAAGCCTTCTACCAATTCTGCGGTCTGTTGTGCCGTATCTATATTCAGATCCGCTGCCATTACCTGCGCACCTTCTTGGGCAAACTTTTGTGAGATGCCGGCGCCAAATCCGGAGCCTGCTCCGGTTATAATCGCTGTTTTACCTTTTAGTCGCATTCTAACCTCCGAGTTGTCGTAAATATGATGGTCAAATCATGCAAAATTGGCAATACTAAACCTGCATTCAGCGATGGTGTCGCTGGCAAGTGGCACACTTCACCTGCGCAAAATAGATCCTGAACGCCGGGATTTTTTTTGATGAGGTCTCGACATGACCCGAACACAAAGCCCAGATTCCCACGGTTTCCACTACGGACCGAAAGTGGCTTCGCGCATTACAAGCCTGAAGTAGTATTCCTACTGTTCCACTAGTAATATATGGTACTATTCTTTAAAGTTCACGTGTGGCATATGAAAAATATACCTCACAAATAGGCCACCCCACGCTATGATTCCATTGCTCGCCTTTCCGCTCCCACTTTTGATTGCGCTGATTTCAGGGCGTAGAGCTGGGTTGCGCGATCCTCAGGGAGTGGGAGAATTCTGGCGGGAAGGGGCCGTTGCGCTGGCTTGGGCGTCGGTTTCAATCTTCTTATGGCATTGCCTTTGGATTACATCAATCTTGCCTGCGCCCTGGCAGGATACTTTGGTATCGGGTGCCATTTGGACAGTAAGGACTGGCGCAGTATGGGCCCCATTATTGGTAATTTTCTATGTGCTTTATGCTATTAAGGCTCGGCGTACCTTGTGATGGTTGAGATTAATTATTTCATTGATATTATACTTCCAATAGCTACTTTTTTTGCGGTGGCCTGGTGCCTGCCCACGTTCTTGGCGCGGTTTGTGTCAATGACTTTTAAGGGCTTAATTATGAATGGGATTTTTTCTATAGGGGTCCTCATTGTGCTAGGCGCTTCGTATATGTGGTGGGTAGGTGGAATTGATGCTGGCGAGGGATCTATACTCTCGGCGCTTTGGCACAGTCTGCGCTTTGCATTAATCTGGGCACCGGTTCTGGTTTTAGCTTTGATTGTGCAACCGCAAAGATGGAGGCCTGATTTATGATTTCTCCAATAAAATTGGTTGCGATGCTTGAAAAGGAGAGGGAGCAATGCTCACTAAACTGAAATGGATTTTTTGTCTTTTGCTTTTTGTGATGGTCTTTGGGCTTTTGCATTATAATTTGCCCCAACGCGACATTGTCAGGATCACGGGTACGGAAGTACTGCGCAAAGACTTCTCTGGGTGGACACGTATATTTTATGCCACGCCTGATACAGGAGATGCACTGTCGTTCAATCGGGATTTACGGCTGCTCAATTCGGTGCAGCCGAACGGAAAGGTGAGTGTCTATCGTAATGAGGACACTGGCTTTGGTTGGCCCCCTTATTTCAAGTTGGATAGCTCAAACTTACAAGCTGAGACTGAAGACGCTATTTCTGATAGGGACAAACCGGAATGGTATGTCGTTCGCCATTATGGTTGGCGCAACACATTTCTGTCGATCTATCCCAACGCAGTGAGTATCAAACCTATATCTGGGCCAAATGTGCAACTGATCCCCTGGTTGAATATCATATTTCTGACCGTATTAGCTGCCTTTTTATGGGCGATCTATGTGCGGGTTCGTGGGTTTTGGAGCAGAAGAATAAGCCCGATGATCGAAAATGTTGACGCTGCCACTGAAAAATCTACTGGCCGCATTATTGGCTGGTTTCGAAATAAATAGAGCAAGTATCCTTTATGTCATTACTCGCCGTAAGGGATCCAAATAGTTTTGATCTCAGTACCTGCATCAAGCCAGCTTAGGTGATCTTCAGGTGCAGCACCGGCCCAAACGCGTTTGATGTTGCTGCTAGCTTTCGCCTTGACTGCTTTGGTTATGGCTTTACCTGACAAACACCAAACACTGTCAATATCCATGTGTGCCCCAAGATGGGAGGCCAAATTGGCTTGGCCCCCTGTCAAGATATTCACTGTACCGGCTGGGACGTCCGAAGCCTCTAAGATATGATAGAAGTCTGTTGCGGCCAAAGGGTAGGGCTGGCTTGCAAAAAGTGTGACAGTGTTGCCTGTGGACAAAGCGGCGGCCATTGGTGTTACTAAGCCCAACAGGGGTGTAGCATCTGGGCACAGTGCCGCAATCCTGCCTACAGGTTCGCGCATCGCCAAAGCAACACCCTGAATGGGTACAGATTTTGCGCGGCCTTCAAACTTATCGGCCCAAGCCGCGTAGGTGAACAGAATATCAATCGCTGCCTCAACTTCAGATTTCCCACTCGTGGTGCCAGTCATCGTATCCAAACGTGCGGCAAAGCCTTCGGTTTGTGCCGCAAGATTTTCTGCAATATAGTACAGAATTTGCGCTCGAAGATGACCCGAGCTTTTACCCCAGCTCGAGGCTAATTGCGACTGCACCGCGTTACGGATGTCTTTGCGACTTGCGATGGGGGCATGGCCTAACAGCTGGCCTTTGGGCCCGTAAACTGCTTGGCTATATCCGCTATCAGGACGGGCTTGTTTACCACCAATATAAAGCTTGGCAGTCCGGTCTACCAGCTCTGTGATGGCGCCGTTACCCGTGAACGCAGCAATAGTTGCAGGACACTTTATGGGTGTGGTGACTTTGCTATATGCTTGCAAACCCTCCCAGCCACCCTCACGGCCAAACCCGCTTTCGCGCACGCCGCCAAAGCCAGTTGCTGCATCAAACAAATTGGTGGCATTGACCCAAACGACACCAGCTGCCAGTTTCGGTGCGACGTCGAGTGCTAGGTTGATGTTCTCCGTCCAAACGGTAGCTGCGAGCCCGTATTTAGTGTTGTTGGCAATCTCTATGGCTTCGTTTTTGGTACGGAATGTGGTGGAAACTAAAACTGGACCAAAAATCTCTTCCTGCATCAACGTGTCGGCGGCATGTAGGCCAGTGATCAATGTTGGCGGATAGAAGCATCCCTCTGGTACTGGGGTATTCGCATGGTAGATTTCGCCAGCATTATTAGCTGCAATCAGATTTTGAATTTGCACTAATTGGATGGGGTCTACGATCGCACCGACGTCGATTGATTTATCCAACGGGTCACCTATTATTAGCTTGTCCATGCGCGCTTTGAGACGGCGGTAAAAATCATCAGCAATGGCCTCATGGACTAACAGGCGCGAGCCAGCGCAGCAGACTTGGCCTTGATTGAACCAAATTGCGTCGACCAAACCTTCAATAGCACTGTCAATATCGGCGTCATCAAACACGATATAGGGCGATTTCCCACCCAGCTCTAGGGTGAGAGATTTGCCGCTGGTTGCGGTCGCATTCTGGATTTTGCGTCCCACAGCGGTGGAGCCTGTGAAGGCAATCTTGTCGACCTCTGATGCGACGAGCGCTTCGCCCGTATTACCGTCGCCGGTTATAATGTTTACTACACCGGGCGGTACGCCTGCTTGCGTGCAGATATCGGCAAAGAGCATGGCGGTCATCGGTGTGTATTCTGCGGGTTTCAAAACCACTGTGTTGCCCATGGCTAAAGCTGGGGCGATCTTCCAAGCTAACATCAGAAGCGGAAAATTCCATGGGATGATTTGACCGCAAACGCCCAAGGCCACGCGATCTGATAGGGCGGTTGGCATCAGCTGTGCATGACCCGCATGGTGATAAAAGTGGCGAATGGCCAGAGGGATATCAATGTCCCTGCTTTCGCGAATAGGCTTGCCATTATCCAAGGACTCCATGACCGACAAGAGTCGTGAATGTTTTTGCATCAATCGTGAGATGGCATAGAGCACGCGTGCCCGAGCCGGGCCACCTGATGCCTCCCACAAGGGTTGTGCCTTGCGTGCTGCTGCAACTGCGGTGGCAACCTCATTAGCAGAGCTAATTGTCATCCCGGCCAGTTTTTCACCTGTGGCGGGATTGCAGACTAACAAGTCCTCGCGAAAGGGCCCCCATTTGCCATTGATATAGGGCCCAGAAATTCCACCATGATCTGCAATCCATTTAAGCGCTATTGTACTATCTTCGGGGGCTGTACCGTAATCCATTGTTTCGAAAATTGTTTCAATGCTCATGGGGTTATCCGATCGGGTGGCGGTGATTGGCAGAATAGGAGCCAGTGAGGTGATGCTCGAGTTGGCGTTCAATGTCGCCCAAAAGCGACGATGCACCAAAGCGGAAAAGGTCTGGGCGGAGCCAACGGTCCCCAAGCTCTTCCTTTATCAAGGCTAGATATGTGATTGCGTCCTTGGCTTTGGAAATCCCACCTGCAGGTTTATACCCCACGCGGAATCCGGTGCGGCTGTGATAGGCACGAATGGCCCGCAGCATTACTAATGTGACAGGCAGGGTCGCATTTACACTTTCTTTGCCGGTGGAGGTTTTGATGAAATCAGCCCCCGCCATCATACAAATCAAACTGGCGCGCCCCACGTTACGCAGGCTGCCCAACTCGCCAGTGGCCAGAATGGCTTTGACATGTGCATCGCCGCACGCGGTACGGAAGGCAGCCATCTCATCATAGAGGGCTTGCCAGTTTTGGGTAAGAACGTGGCGGCGTGAAATAACAATATCGATTTCGGATGCCCCCACTTTCACGCTTTCACGAATTTCTTCTATGCGCAGATGTAACGGCGAAAGTCCTGCAGGAAAACCAGTACTGACGGCAGCTACAGGAATGCCAGTCCCATGCAGGGCAGTCACCGCAGTGGCGATCATATCGTGATAGACGCAGACCGCGCCTGTTGTTAGATATGGTAGGCCAATTTGATCCAGAATATCTTGCCGTGCCGGTTGAAGGGCCTTGGCGCAGAGTCGTTTGACCCTGCCTGAGGTGTCGTCTCCTGAAAGGGTGGTCAGATCGATGCAGCTTATTGCGCGGGCAAGCCATGCGGCTTGATGATCTTTTTTGACAGACCGTCTACCGGGCAAGCTGGCACAGCGTCGCTCAATGGCAGAGGTGTTGGCTTGCATCGAAAGTGCCCAATCCAAATCGAGCGCTGTGCCCAAATTTCGGGGTTCTGTAGTTTGTGGCAGTTGTGCAATTGACGTTGTTTTCTGTTCCATTCAACTTGTGTGCATGGGATTGCCCGACAGTTCAAGTATTCTAACACGTGACAATCATACTTTACCGAGATAATTGCGAGAAAACTATGTAAAGGTGAGACCATGTCTTTTAACCGTACTATAAAAATAGCCCCTTCAATTTTATCCGCAGATTTTGCAAATTTTGGTGAGGAGATCCGCTGTGTAGAGGCTCAGGGTGCAGATTGGATCCACGTTGACGTGATGGACGGGCATTTTGTGCCTAATATCACCTTTGGTCCTAGCACCTGTGCCGCCATTCGACCGCATATTTCAACTATTATGGATGTTCACCTGATGATCGCACCCGTTGATCTATATGTTGAGGCTTTTGCAGAAGCAGGCGCCGATGTGATTACCGCACATGTTGAAGCAGGCGCACATATTCACCGCTCATTGCAGGCAATTCGTGCTAATGGTGCAAAAGCTGGCGTGGCGCTCAATCCCGGCACACCAGCTAGCGCCGTTACGCATTTGCTTGATATTGCTGACCTAGTTTGCGTCATGACCGTGAACCCAGGCTTTGGTGGCCAATCCTTTATCCCGTTGGAAAGCAAAGTCGCTGAGCTGCGCGCAATGATTGGTGACAGGCCTATCCATATCGAGATTGACGGTGGCGTGACACCTTTGACTGCCCCGGGCCTTGTGAATGCGGGTGCAGATGTGTTGGTGGCAGGATCGGCAGTTTTCAAAGGAGGCTCGGTTTCCAACCCTGCTGCCTATGGACTGAATATCAATGCAATCCGCGCGGCTGTTGCTTAAATACCCGAAAGTTTTGGATTTTACGTAATAGTAAAACTATCTGTGGTGGCAGTATCTCTTTGAAAAAAAGTCTGGTTTAGAGCAATATTTTTCTAGCTATTTTTGGTCAAGGCTCTTGACGGTAGCCATGTTTGCAGCGTTCCTGCTGCAAACCGGTTGGGAGTAGACTATGGCATGGGAGTTTTGGGTCGATCGCGGTGGTACATTCACTGATATTGTAGCGCAAGATCCAGCGGGGTATCTTCACAGTCATAAGCTTTTGTCTGAAAACCCCGAGCAGTATCAAGATGCAGCTGTGCAGGGCATCTCCAACATTTTAGGCGATGTACCCATTTCACGGGCAGACATCGGCGCGGTGAAGATGGGCACAACTGTGGCGACCAACGCGCTATTGGAGCGCAAAGGGGCTGCTGTTTTGCTGATGATTACCGAAGGGTTTGGCGATCTGTTGGAAATTGGCTATCAGACAAGGCCGGATCTGTTTGCCAGGCATATCAAACGGCCTGAATTGCTGTATCAATCCGTTGTGGAAGTGTCTGAGCGCTTGGATGCGCAGGGGCAGATCCTGACCGGACTGGATATGGCGCAGGCCCGGGTGGACATGCAAACGGCGCGGGTGGCGGGTGTGAAGTCCATCGCAATCGCCCTGTTGCATGCCTATCTCAATCCCACTCATGAACAACAATTGGCAGAGTTGGCCCGCGACCTTGGATTTGAACAGGTTTCAACCTCTCATGAGGTGTCGGGGCTATCCAAATTGGTGGGCCGCGGTGATACAACCGTGGTGGATGCCTACCTGTCGCCGATACTGCGGCGCTATGTGGAACAAGTGGCTGATGCGTTGAACGTCGGTAAAAACTGCAAGGCATTGATGTTCATGCAATCTAATGGTGGCCTGACTGATGCGCGAAAATTCCAAGGAAAAGACGCCATTTTGTCGGGGCCTGCTGGTGGAATTGTTGGTATGGTGCAAACGGGTCAGCAGGCTGGGTTTGACCGCTTGATTGGTTTCGATATGGGTGGCACTTCCACTGATGTTAGCCATTTTGCCGGGAAGTTTGAGCGTAGTTTTGAGACTGAAGTCGCTGGGGTGCGCATGCGCGCGCCGATGATGGATATTCATACTGTGGCGGCTGGTGGTGGCTCGATTTGCAGCTACCGAGACGGCAGATTCCAAGTGGGCCCTGAAAGTGCAGGCGCTGATCCGGGTCCGGCCAGCTATCGTCGCGGTGGGCCTTTGACAGTCACAGATTGTAACCTACTTTTGGGTGCCCTCTCTGCGGACTATTTTCCTGCTGTGTTTGGATCTTCTGGGGATATGCCTTTGGATCAAGATTCCGCTCGACAGCGCATCCAAGATTTGGCGGCGCAAAATGATCTGCAAGAGTCACTGGAAGACATGGCACAGGGATTTCTTGAAATTGCAGTCCAAAATATGGCTAATGCCATCAAGAAAATTAGTGTTGAGCGCGGCCATGATATCACCACCTATACCCTGCAAAGCTTTGGGGGCGCAGGAGGCCAGCATGCCTGTTTGGTTGCGGAAGCTCTGGGCATGTCTCGGGTGATGGTGCATCCATTTGCCGGGGTACTTTCTGCCTATGGCATGGGGCTCGCAGATGTACGGTGCCTGCGCGAGGGACAGCTTGATTGTGATCTGGAGGATGACGCACAGGTGCAAGCAGCCTTGGGCACTCTGCAAGCGGCCGCTCTGCAAGAACTAGCAGGACAAGGCATTGCACACCCGCGCATCGAGATAATGGCGCATCTGCGCTATGAAGGCTCGCACCAAGCTTTGGAGGTGTCCTATGGCCCAGCCTTACAAATGACTGAGGACTTTGAATCTGCTCATATGGCTCGGTTCGGCTTTTCCTCACCGGATCGAAAGCTGCAGTTTGAGATGCTGAGTATTGAGGCCATTGGCGAGATGGAGGGTACGGCTAATCCGGTGCAAACCTTTGGTGATGGGGCGCCGATAGGACAAGGTCAGCTCTACCGCCAAGGATGGCATGACACGCAGGTCTATGACCGAACCAAGCTGCAGTCCGATCAAGTGATCAATGGCCCGGCGGTTGTACTTGAACCAACTGGCACAAATGTTGTGGAAGCCGGATGGCAAGCGCAGCAAGATAAGTTTGGTAATTTGATCCTTGAACATGTGGCTCGCTCGGCGCGCGATTTGGCCAGTACCGAAGCAGATCCAATTCTGTTGGAGGTTATGTCGAACCGCTTCATGTCGATTGCGGATCAAATGGGCGCCACTTTGGCCAACACAAGCTGGTCTGTGAATATCAAAGAGCGGTTTGATTTTTCCTGTGCTATTTTTGATGGGCAGGGGGATTTGGTGGCGAATGCTCCGCATGTACCGGTGCATCTGGGCTCAATGTCAGATAGTATCAAAACCGTGATGCAGCAAAATGCAGAGATCGTTGAGGGGGATGCATATATGCTCAACTCGCCCTATAATGGCGGCACGCATTTGCCGGATGTGACAGTTGTCACCCCGGTCTTTGTTGAGGGCAAAGCGACCTATTGGTTGGGCTCGCGCGGGCATCATGCAGATATTGGTGGGCGCACACCTGGATCTGCACCACCGGATAGCACACATATCGAACAAGAAGGCGTGTTGATTGATAACGTACAATTGGTCCAAGCGGGGCGTCTGTGCGAAGATGAAGCTATCAAGACACTGTCGTCTGGCAAATACCCTTGTCGTAATATTTTGCAAAATATGGCCGATCTGAAAGCTCAGGTAGCAGCTAATGAAACAGGACGGCGTGAATTGCTGCGGATGGTCGCTGGCTATGGTCAGCCCGCTGTGACCGCCTACATGGCGCATGTGCAAGACAATGCCGAAGAAAGTGTACGCGAGGTCATCGCCGGATTAGAAGATGGCAATTTTTTATATAAAATGGATACTGGCCAGCAAGTGCAGGTGGCAATTACGGTCGACCGTGATACCCGCTCAGCGCGGGTGGATTTCACTGGCACCAGCGCTCAACATGTGGGTAATTACAACGCACCATTTGCCGTCTCGCGGGCTGTGGTGCTCTATGTGTTTCGATTGATGGTTGGCAAAAATATTCCGCTGAATGAGGGCTGTCTCAAACCCTTAGATATCATTGTGCCAGAAAACTCTATGCTCAATCCGCAATACCCGGCGGCGGTGATTGCGGGTAATACAGAGGTGAGCCAAGCGGCCTGCAATGCTTTGATTGGAGCCCTCGGCATCATGGCTGGCAGCCAAGGAACGATGAATAATTTTGTCTGGGGCAATGAGACCTTTCAGAATTATGAGACCATTGCGGGTGGCTCAGGGGCAGGACCAAGCTTTAACGGCTGTGATGCGGTGCAAACCCATATGACCAACACCAAGATGACTGACCCAGAAATTTTGGAAAAACGCTTTCCGGTTCGGTTGCGAACTTTCGCCATTCGCAGTGAATCTGGTGGAGCGGGGGCCTATAGCGGTGGGCACGGAGCATTGCGACGGTTGGAGTTTTTAACCGATGTAACTGTGACAACCCTATGCTCGCACCGCGTAATCCCGCCCTTTGGTGTGGTGGGTGGAGACAGTGGCGCCACTGGCCAAAACTGGGCCGAATTACCGGATGGTAGCCGCGTTGAATTGAAAGGCAATGATGAGATTGACTTACCAGCAGGGTCCATTTTTGGATTGGCCACGCCTGGTGGGGGGGGGTGGGGGCCGCCTAATCTGATAGGCGACCCGGCAATGGTTTAAAGCGCTGAAAGCCCGCTGCGCAGATCGGCTAAGATCTTGGTGACATCAACCTCAGTTAGGATCAAAGGTGGTGACATCAATAGATTGTTGCCACCAATCCGCACCATGGTCCCAGCCTCATAGGTGGCTTTGTGCGCGCGTTTGATGGCGCCCATTTCGAGGGGTGTTTTGGTATCTCGGTCTGAGACCAACTCAATTGCTGCCATTAACCCATGGCCACCGCGCACATCACCAATGATATCAAAGTCGGCCTGAAGGGCTTTCAAGCCCTCATAAAGCTGGGTTCCGCGCGCGGCGGCATTGGATTTGAGATTTAACCGCAGTGTTTCACTAACGCAGGCATTGACCGCCGCCATCCCCACTGGATGGGCCGAGTAAGTATAACCATGCCAAATGGAGCCTTCGCCGGATTGATCGCTCTCAAATGTCTCTGCCACTTTGGCGCTGACCAATGTTGCACCCACGGGGAAATAGGCCGAAGTGATGCCCTTGGCTACGGTCATCATATCAGGTTGAACCCCCCAATGGCGCGCGCCAGACCAATCGCCAGTGCGGCCAAAGCCTGTGATCACTTCGTCAGAGATCATCAGAATTCCGTGTTTGTCACAGATGTCGCGGGCCAATTTCATAAAGGAGGCATCAGGCACAATAACACCACCTGCTCCTTGGACCGGCTCCATGATGAAGGCGGCAATGGTTGAGGGATCTTGGAATATGATCTCATCTTCCATCGCCTGCGCTACCATCTGTGCCAATTTGACTGGATCACTTTCATGAAACGGATTGCGGTAGCTGTACGGCGAGGGTAGGTGATAGCAGCCGGGTAGCAAAGGCTCATAGGCAGTCCGAAATCTTGGGTTTCCATTGACAGAAGCACCGCCAAAATGTGTGCCGTGATAGCCTTTCTTGAGGCTAAGGTACTTGATGCGTTGAGGTTGGCCCCGCAGGCGGTGATATTGACGTGCCATGCGCATTGCCGTGTCGACAGAGTCAGAGCCACCAGAGGTGAAAAATACCCGCGACATGCCATCTTCTTTGAAAAAATTTATAACCGTTTTGGCTGCTTCAATGGCTGGGGCGTTACTAGTACCTGCGAAGGCGGAATAATAGGGCAGCTTGAACAGTTGATCTGAAATCGCCTGTTTCACCACATTGTTGGAGTAGCCAAGATTAGCGCACCACAGCCCACCTACCGCATCAACGGCTTCATGGCCGTCTAAGTCGAAGATGCGTACGCCTTCGGCACGGTCAATGATTGTCGGTGCGTTGGACTGTAAGTCTCCGGGATGCCCCATGGGATGCCAAAGTTGTTTGGCATTAAGGTCTTTTAACTCTTGAACATCTTTCATGTAGCATCTCCCGAGACCATAAAGGGTATTTTAAACCAGTATTCTTCTAAATTCGTGCTGCTGCCTATCCGGTCTACGACAGCAAATAAGCCGGGTGCGAACAAAGGTGTCAAAACACCATGCCAAACGTTACGGTGGAAGTTTATTCCTTGGCCTGCCAAAGTGCGAAAGGCCAAGGGCCTGCCCGGTATGCCCCCTTTATCAGGAGCCACAATCACTAAAAAGGGATTTTCAGTCATTGGCAAAAAAGCTTGTGAGCCTTCTGGGTGGCGCTCGACAAGTTCCAAGCGATAGGGCAAGCTGCGTGGCGTAGCGTCAAACAGGCTGATGCCCGCGTGGCCATCTGGTCCAAAATCCAGCGCGGCCAAATCGTTATGCCGCCCGCATAGACCCTGATTGATGAGCTTGTCCGGGGCATTCCTCAGAGTAATGATATCACCAAAGGCTGCAAAAGCGTCTTGGGTGAGTGAGTGGATCGCGATGTCAGGCATGGGAAAACTTTCCAGGAACTTGAATCTACCCTAGACTTTCCGCTGAAAAGGTCCAGCTAGTGATTTGCTCATATTGGGCGTTGGGGCGTAAAATAATATCAGGAAAATGGGTGTGGGTGAGCGATCCTGGCCAGCTCTGCGCCTCTAAGGCTGGAGCGGCATAGGGGGCATAGGGTGCGCCGTGGTGGGTGTCGTAGTCTGGTGCGTGGATAGTGCCGCCATCGTAGAGTTGAAGCCCGCACTCCGTGGTGGCCATCTCCATCCGAACCCCCTGAGTGCCTGTAAGAGTTGCCACCACGGTTAGGGGGCGTTTGTGATCGGCCATACAGAGATTGAAGTCATAAAGCTCCGAGCCGTCCCCCGTCATGATAGCGCCTCTACGAAAATCATATTGGCTGCCTAAAACTGGTAAGATTTGGCCCGTGGGCATCAGGTTTTCGTCTGGCTCACTATAGTGATCTGCTTGCACCTGAAAAGTTTGGCCCGAAAAGCCAACCGTCGGGTCCAGCGACCAATAGGAATGATTGGCGGGATTAAATGGGGTAGGCGCGTCACTTGTGGCCTGCACTGTCATGCTGATCGTTGCTTGATGTACGGTATAGCGCAGCTCAATCCTCCGGTTTCCGGGAAATCCTCCCAAACCATCGGCCAGAGCCAACTTCAGCACCACAAAATCTGGCCCGTGATCCACAATGTTCCAGACTTGCCGGTGCATGCCGGTGCTGCCTGAATGTTGAGTGAGATCGCCGGAATGGTGTTTTTCAAAGGTAAATACCTGCCCATCGATTTTGGCCGAACAGCCCTTGATCCGATTGATAACCGGACCCATCAAGGAGCCAAAACTGCTCATTCCACCTTCATAAGCGGCAACCTCTGAACTGCCCAAGGTTAAAGGCCAAGCAACCCCAGTCAGCCTCACATCACTGAGTACGCCGCCGAGAGTTAAGATTTTTACGGCTAGCAGATCTGAGCCAATGGTGACTTGCGCGACATTACGGCCATCTTTTGTAGTTCCGAAAGGGGTGATTTGTGTCATAGGATTTCCCACTGAACTCCAGCTGCAGGCAGGGTCATATCATTCCATGTGACTGGTTTGGGACCATAGTTAAACCAAAATCTATGAGTCTGGGTATCGCGAATTCGAATGTCTCGGGGCAAGTCCATTATCAGTAGGCCTTGCTCTTGCGCCAGTTGTACAAGCAAACGCCGCCAAAGGTTGGGATCTGGCCAGCCCGCAAGATAGATCATATCGCCCGCACGCACAGCTGCTGGAGCGCCGTCTTCAAGCCGCAAGATCACAGCATCTGTGGTTTCAATTGCTTCCCGCCATTTTTCAAATGCACCTTCCCCTGTGAGAGACATTGGGGCGAAGGGCGGCAGGCTTTCTGCATAGATGACTTTGGTCGCCAGCCCTGCAATCTGAGGGACAAGACCCTCAGGTATGGTCAGCTCTTCAGTTTTTGAGCCTGCCCGTGGACCGGCGACAACCAATCCGCCGGAAAGGCCGGCAGGAACTGTCAGAAGGCCGGGTGCAAATGTGATTTTATAGGCCGATGGATCGACTGTTTTAGGGACAATATCTACCGACCAGCCGGCTCGGCGTAACGCGCGATAGCAGTCAAACACCATTTGGAAATAGTCAAAATCTGCACCTTGTGGCTGGGTCTCCCAAGCATAGGCGCTGTCGTAATCGAACACCAAAGCCACTTGAGCTTGGGCTGTGCCCACATCTGGAAGCTCGGCCAATTCTGCGGCGACCTGTGCTGCATCGCCCAAAGCAGGGGCTGCGGTCGAGTCAGGCTGCAATAGGCCTGCATGCATCTGCTCCTGTGCGAAGGGTGCTTGCCGCCAACGGAAGTAGCAGACGGTTTCTGCACCGTGTGCGAAGGCCTCCCAAGTCCAAAGCCGTGGCATGCCTGGCAAAGGCGCAGGGTTCCAAGGGGCCCAATTCACCGGTCCCGGTTGTTGCTCCATGATCCACCACCGTCCGTTGGATGTGGCGCGGTAAAGGTCGTGATGGAAAGCCTGGAAATCTGGATCTCCTTGGCGCAGAAAATGCGTCTTATCATCATCTGTGACCCCAACCCGGTCTAGTAGGAACCCCATAGGGTAGCTGTCCCAAGAAGAAATATCCAAGTCCGCTCCAACATCATAGTGATCAAACGAGGTGATCCTCCCCATGAAATTATGGATGATCGGAGCTTGGGAATGCTTGCGAATTTCATCACATTGCACGCGGTTAAACAAAACCACCTGATCAGAAGAAAATCTGCGGAAGGCTAAGACATGGCTTGGGTTGGGCTCGGTCACGGTTTGGTTGGGCAGGCCCAATTGATCAAAGCTGTCATAGTCCATCGACCAAAATACATTGCCCCAAGCGGAATTTAGCGCATTGGGGGATTGATAGCGCTGGGCGCACCAATCTTGAAACGCGCGAAGTGCATGGGGCGAATAGCTGATTGCTGTGTCGTGACAGTCATATTCATTGTCGGTTTGCCAAGCGGCGATATGAGGGTTTTTGCCATAGCGTTTCGCCATCAAGTGGGTGATCCGGCGGGCCTCTTGGCGATAGCCATCATGGCTGAAGCAATAATGCCGGCGGGAGCCAAATTTTCGGATGGTGCCCGCCTCATCATGGGCCAGCATATTGGGATGCTTGTCGAGCATCCAACGCGGCGGCGTGGCTGTGGGCGTGCCTAAGATCACCTTCAACCCAGCGGCTCCTAGGGTCTCGATAGCTCGGTCTAGCCAGTCCCATTCGAAGTGCCCAGGTTTGGGTTCCATGCGGGACCACGCGAACTCTCCGATCCGCACCCAGCTCAACCCGGCCTCCGCCATACGCTGGGCATCTGTGGCCCAGATGTCTTCTGGCCAGTGTTCTGGATAATAACAAACTCCAAGGGTGCGCTTCATATTTGATCTCACAGAATGATCTGATGTTCGAGTTGCCCGGTCGCTGAGACTTCAGCCTCAAAGGTTTGCCCATCGGATGGTGTTAACTCATCTGCGCTGTGCCCTTGGGTGGCGCTGGTGCAAAAGAGGCGTGAGCTGGCACCGGCAAAGGCAGGGCAGGTGGCATGGACGGCAGGCAGGGCAACTGTTTCGAGCAGTTGGCCCTCTGGACTGTAGCAGGCCAAGCGTGCCGCACCCCATTGCGCATTCCAGATATTGCCTGCGGCATCGACGACAGCACCATCAGGATTTTCGCCCGTTTGGGTGAGATCAACGGCCAACCTTGCTTTGGACATGGGCCAGCCATCCACATCCAAATCTACAGCCAAAATTTGCCGAGTTGAGGTATCGGAGTAATAGGCAGTTTTGCCACCCGGTGCAAAACAGATCGCGTTTGGGATCGTTAAGCCGGTGACCAGTTTTTTCAATATCCCGCGATGATAGCGGTAAATCGCACCAGCATTGGCCTCAGCATTCTTGCCCATTGTGCCAATCCAAAACCCGCCCTGTGGATCTGCTCGCCCATCGTTAGATCGGGTCGCTGGGTTGCCTGCTTCCAGATCACAGATTTTTGTCTGAATTTCTGTGACTAGATTAAAGCTGAACAGCTTGCTTTCTGAGGCGATCAAGAGCTCATCATGGCTGACCCAACCCGCAGCAGAGACATATTCGTCAAACTGCCATATCCGGGTGGCGCTCAACAGTTGATGGGCTGTGATATCGAACCAAAATAGTTCTTGGCGCAGCGGGTGCCACAGCGGTCCTTCGCCTAGACCGCAAGGGTGGGAATTGAAGAGCGTCATCATATCGCGTCGAAGGCGGCCACAATGGCCTGCGCTTTTGCGGCGACCGTTTCGGGAGTGTCGCCGGGTTTGTAAATTGCTGATCCAAGCCCAAAGCCATCTGCGCTGGCAGCGATCCATTCGGCAAAGTTTTCAGGACCTGCACCACCAACAGCATAGACCTGAGTGCCTGTAGGCAATATCGCACGCATGGCTTTTAGACCCTTTGGGCCAGCCATGTCACCAGGGAAAAGCTTCAGGCCCGTAGCCCCTGCTTGCAGCGCCGCAAAGGCCTCGGAGGGGGTAAAAATCCCAGGCCAGCTTTGCATACCTGTAGCAATCGTGGCTGCAATCACAGCTGGGTCACAGTTGGGTGATACCACCAATTGCCCACCTGCCGCCCTGACCTGCTGCACTTGTGCGACCGTGAGTACGGTTCCAGCTCCAATCAGGGCACGATCCCCGTAGGTTTTGGCAATGGCGCTTATGCTCTCAAGAGGCGATGGCGAGTTGAGGGGCACTTCGATTCTATCGATGCCAGCCGCCAAAATAACGCCAGCAATGGCCACGGCTTCGGCGGGGTGCACTCCGCGCAGGATAGAAATTATTGGACGGCTCATAGGGTTTCCTTCCAAGAGGCATAAGCGGCTTTCAGGCCGGCCAAGGTCATCTGTGCAGTGTCGGTTCGTGTGACGGGAACATGCTGGGCTGCCAAAGCTGCGGCATAACCATCACCCATAGATTTTGGCCCGATCATAGCCAAGGATTGACCCAGCCAATAGGGCTTGGCTGCCGCCAGCTCTGCACCGATCAAAAGCCCAGAAAGCCTGGATTTCGCGGTGGCGGCGGGCAGGTTGTTCAAAAGGCTTCCGGCACGCAGCCCAAATAGGCGTGCGGCAATGGCTTCGGGGCGAGATATGGCCTCATCGACTGCTTGATCGAAGGCCTCTTGATCCCAGCCGTCACTGTTTACCGAATGTCGTAACACAGAGGCTGTTGAGAGCAGGGCAAACATTTCACCGGTCATAAAGGTCTGAAAGCTGACAATTTCACCCGCGCTCATCTGGACCCATTTTGTATGGGTGCCGGGCAGGCAAATTACTCCATCCCAATTTGGGTTCAGTTTTTGGAAACCGGCGATTTGGGTTTCCTCGCCACGCATCACATCGGCCGGTTGGGCTTGCGAGACACCTGCGATGATTTGAACATTTAATCTTAGGTTGGTTGTGGGCGCTTTTGTCAGTCTTGATTGCGGTTTACAGGGCGCCACATCGTAGGGCGCTTCAATCCAACCTTGCTGCGCACCAACCATGCCGCAGGCGACCACATCGGTTGGACCCACTGATAGCCAAGGTTCTACTAAAGCGCAGAGTGCTGCTTCAAACTCAGAGGGCGCCAACTGCCCCATGCCTTGATCTGAGGAGGCGGTGGCCAGATCATGACCCTCCGCATCCATCGCCCACGCACGTAGCGAGGACGTCCCCCAATCTACAGCGATCCAATTGGCTTTGACGTTCATCCTGTGGTCACCACGCCGCCGTCAATCACCAAGGCTTGACCTGTCATCATTTTGGAGCTTTGTGATGCCAGAAATAAGCAACCGCCGAGGATGTCCTCAGGTTCGAGAGTTTCGTTGAGACATTGCCGCGCCACATGGGTGGCCAATCCTTCTTCAGTCACCCAAAGATCTTTTTGCTTTTGCGTCAAAACCCAACCCGGGGCCAAGGCGTTGACCCGGATTTTATCGTGGCCGAACTCACGCGCCAAACTACGTGACAAGCCGTTGATGGCGGAGTTGCATGCGGTATAAATTGGATAGCCTGAATTGCCCATCATATAGCTGATAGAGCTGAAATTAATGATCGAACCGAAGCCCGCTTGGCGCATTTGCGGCAAGACTGTTTGGCAGGCAAAAAAATAGGCTTTTAGATTGACCTCAATCATCCAATCCCAAAATTCTGGTGTCACTTCTTCGGCGCTGTGACGTTTGTCATTGGCGGCGTTGTTGATCAGGGTTGTGATCGGACCATGTGCGTCTGAGGCCTGCGCCATGCTGTCGTTAAGGGCTGCGGTATCGGTGATATCGCCTTTTATGAACAACGGGCGGTTGCCGTATTTGGTCTCCAGCTCTGTGCAAAAGGCACTGGCGTCAGAGCGGCCGATGAAGGCTACACGCGCGCCCTGGGCTACAAAGCCTTCGGTGAGGGCCGCCCCAATGCCGGAGCCACCGCCGGTGATATAAACAGAAGCGTCTTTGAGGTCGCTGTAATGCGCGGTGGACATGTTAGGGCTCCTTAAGTGAACGGCAGTAGAATGTCGGCAGGCTACAGCGAGAGCTTGCGGCCTTCAATAACCCAGATTGAGCTAGGCACAGCATAGGGCAAGTTTAAACCGTGCGCCATCAACCAAGCTCCTGAGACCTGAAGAACTTGGCTTTTGAGAAGGGGATTGCCGCGTGATAGTGAATGAATCTTGTCACGGTTGCGCAGGTGCACGGCATAGATGGCATTAGGATCCAGTTGGGTCAGGCGCAGAGGGCGGGAGTTGATCTGAGCAGAGCTGTCGAGTTGGTTGCAAAAGACTACAAACCGTGAGCCGTCTCGGGCCAATTGCATTTCCGCCACAACCGATAGATCAGCGCTATCGAGGCGTAAAATATCCCCTGTGGCCATCCATACTCTGTTATCTTTGTACCATTGGGTGATGTCTTTTAGGGCCAGCGCTTCGGTTTCGGTCAACTCGCGTGGATCCATCTCAAAACCCATATGGCGTTGGGCGGCCACCCAAGCGCGGTATTCCATATCGAACATGCGCCCGGAGGTATGGCACAGTCTTGGGCCAACATGGCTGCCGGTCACAGCGGAGGGCAAAAACAATGCGGCACCGTGCTGAATGCGGCTGCGCTCTAAGGCGTCATTGCTGTCAGACAGCCAAACCCTCTGCGTGTGTTGAAAGATCCCAAAATCAATTCGTCCACCACCGGATGCACAGGTCTCGATTTCCACATGTGGAAAGGTGGCTTGCAATCGTGACAGCAAAGCATAGCTGCCGCGAGTTTGGGCAGCATCGGAGATCGGTAAGGCTCGGTTGTGATCCCATTTTATATAGCTGATATCGTAGTCGCGCAGCAGTGCCCCTATGCTGTCGAACAAATAGTCTCTGACCTGAGGCAGTGCCATGTTGAGCACCATCTGCTGGCGGCCCAAAAGCTGATCCGCCGGACCTAAGGCCCAGTCGGGGTGGGCGCGATATAAAGTGCTGTCAGGGTTGACCATTTCTGGCTCAAACCATAAGCCAAACTGCATGCCCAAAGCGATGACATGATCCACAATCGGCCCCAAACCATCTGGATACTTACGGGAATCAATTTGCCAATCGCCCAAGGAGCTGGTGTCATCATCGCGTTGGCCAAACCAGCCGTCGTCCAGCACAAAGCGCTCAGCGCCTAGGGCTTTGGCTCGGCTGGCGATATCTTGCAAAATAGAGATGTCATGGTCAAAATAAATCGCTTCCCAGCAATTGTAATGCACAGGGCGTGGCTGTGCTGCTTGGGGAAATGTCACGATGTGATCGCGCAAGTGGCGCTGGAAGGCGATGGCGCAACCGTTTAGTCCGTGATTAGAAAACACCGCATAGAGCTTGGCGGTTTCAAAGTGTAAACCGGCTGTGAGTTCGGAATCAGTGGCATTGCCAAATTGTACCTGCCTGCGGCCATCGGGCAGTTCTTCCGCAATCATTCTATGGCCGCCAGACCAGCCGTAGTGGAACCCATAAGCTTTGCCAGCGGTGTTGCTTGTACCGAATTCGGGGATGATCAAGCCGGGGAAATGCTCATGACCGCTGCGGCCTGTTCGACTTTCTCGGAGGTGCATGCCAGCAGTCCATGGTACGGAGTTAACCTGAAATTCACCGATCCAACTACCAGACAAGCTCAACATTTCAGCGCAATGGTGTGGCGCTGGAAAAACTGGGGCGGCCAACCACTGGAGATGAATAGGATCAGTGGCGGTTACTGTGGCCCAAGTGCTGATCAAACCTGTGTCTGGCGTTAGGGCAAAATGCGCCTGATAGGTTAAGCCAAGCTTTGGATCGCTGTAAGTCAGCGCCAAAGTCTGCGTCCCCTCTTCTGCCAAAACAAATCGAAAGCTTGGATGCAACACGGCGCCTTGTGCATCACGGCACCGTAGGCCCGGCTGGCCAGGGAAAGATTGACTGGCCTCGGGGCAGAGTGACAGATCAGGGTTGTCGTCCAGCATCCCACCTGTGAAATCCTGTTGATGAGCCGTGGCCAAGTGGGCGCAATCCTCTGAAGCCGGCAAAGCTTCCCCCCAATAAATAATTTGAGGCAATAGATCTACTTTCGCGGCCAAGACCAGCGTTTGGTGACCGTCATCTAAGCGCCAAGAGTTTGACATGGATAAGCTCCCTAGCTTTCTGGCTATTTTACCGCGCCAAGCGTGAGACCTGCAATGAAATGTTTCTGCATTAAGAAAAACATCAAAACAGGTGGCAAAGCCGCAATGATCGAGCCGGCGCTCATCAAATGATACATCGCACGGAACTGTGCGTTAAAGCTGGTGATCCCGGCGGTAACTGGTTGTGCATTCTCGCCTTGGGTGAGCACAATAGCCCAGAAGTAATCATTCCAGATGAAGGTGAAAATCAGGACTGAAAGCGCTGCAATTGCGGGCTTCATCAGGGGTAACACCACATACCAAAATATCCGCCATTCAGCGATGCCCTCAACCCGGGCAGCTTCGATCAGCTCATAGGGCAGCGCCTTGATGAAATTGCGCATAAATAGGGTGCAAAATCCAGTTTGAAATGCGATGTGAAACAGCACCAAGCCAGTTTTAGTGTTATAAAGCCCCATGTCCAGTGTCAGGTCACGAACCGGCACCATCAGGATTTGGAAGGGTACGAAATTGCCGGCAATGAACATGAAAAAGATCAGTAAATTGCCTCGAAATTTATAAACCCCAAGTGCAAAACCCGTCATGCAGCTCAGCGCCACCGCGCCGATCACTGTTGGGATGGTGATCAGGAATGAATTCATGATGTAGCGGGGCATGGCGGAGCCGAACACCATACTGTAGTTTTTGATCATCTCAAAGGACGACGGCCAACCCCAGTAATTGCCAACTAGAAAATCTGAGTCCGGTCGTATCGAGAACAGCGCCACGGCCAACAGCGGGGCCAGCCATAACAACATCACGATTGGCAATAGGGCCTGATAACCAAGCTGCCAAGCACGCGATGATTTTTCTATAGGTTTTGGAAACATCTGTTATAGCTCCAAAGCTGCGAGATCGGGTTTCATCAATTTGTGGCTTTCTCATCTTGGTACATCCGCCACAAAAAGTAGCCAATGAACACCATCATGATCAGAAATAGGATTACCGCAATCGCGGCGCCGTAGCCCATTTTGAACCCATACTCCGACAGGGACTTCTCAAACATATAGAAGCTAAGCACCCGTGACGAGCCAAACGGGCCACCATTGGTCATTATCGAGATCAAATCAAACGACCGCAACGAGCCAATCACCGTCACCACAAATGCGATGAATGTGGCGGGACGCAGTTGCGGTAAGATGACGTGCCAAAGCATTCTTATGCCTTTGGCCCCATCCAAACGTGCCGCTTCGATTTGCTCGGGGTCGACCGAGTTGAGGCCGGTGAGATAAAGGATCATACAATATGCTGTTTGTGGCCAAAGCCCAGCAGCGATGACCCCATAGGTTGATAAAGTGGGGTCGCCTAAAACATTGATTGGCTCAAAGCCAACAAAACCAATAATCCCATTGAACAGCCCGAATTGTGGATCATAAAACCACGTAAAAACTAAACCGACCACGATTTGAGAAATCACGAAGGGGAAGAAAAAGAGAGATTTATAAAGCCGAATGCCGCGCACGGTTTGATTAAGGAACAATGCGATGAACAGCCCTGCTGGGATTGAAGCCAAGTAAAAAATCAGCCACTTGAGATTGTTCCAAAGTGAAATGTTAAAGGAGCGGTCCCGGGTTAGTAGCTTTTCATAATTTGCCATCCCAATATATTCGCCATGTGTGGCCAATGGCCCAAGGCCATCCCATTTGAATAAGGAGATACGGAAGCTTTGAAATATTGGGAAGACCACGTAAATCGAAAACATGATGAGACCTGGCACCAAAAACAGCCACGGTGTAACTGCGATTTCATTGCGCTTATACCAGCCCTTTTTGGCCAATGTCTTGTTCCATTGGGATGTGGTGGCCATCGAGTCGCCTCCGCGGGGAGTAAATATCTAAAAGATCAGCAAAGAGAAACGACGGCCGCTTGTCATTGGTGATTGCGAGGGCGGATGCGCAGGTTGCCCTGCGCATCCAATAGCCAGTGAGCTGAACATCAGCTGCTGCAGTTGGTCTTAGTAAGCTTCCTTGCGAACACCTTCGATGCGGTCAAGGATATCATCCAAGTTATCTGGGTAAACCATGAATTCTTGGAAACCCTCCATGGCAGCTTGTGCCATTTCTGCTGGGAAATCACGGTCAAAGAACTGAGCTACGCCGCCTGGACTGTTTGAAGACAGCATTTCAAAGCCTTGATTTAGGAATTTATCGTCGTCAACGGATGCTTTAGAATTAACCGGTAGTTGCCCTAAATTGGCACTATTATTCATTTCAGTCTGAGCATCAGGAGAAACAATATATGCTAAGAACGCTCTAGCATTGTCTTTGTTTTTGGCATTGGCAGCAATATGAAACGTGTCTGTTGGAGCATCTTCTGCCATAGCAATGCCAGCAGTGATTGCTGGAAATTGATGGAAGTCTAATTGATTGTCGGTCAATCCACCTTCACGCAATGGTGAAACAGCAAAATTTCCCATTAAAATGGCTCCGGCAGAACCATCAATCATAAACGGCAGTGACTGCTGCCAGTCTTTATTCTGATTGTCGTCAATGAATGCGCCCATACGAATTAGTTTGCCCCAATTATCGAACGTTTCACGAACTCGTGGATCGGTCCATTCAATTTCGCCAGCAGCCATTTGCATGTGGAAGTCAAATCC
>CESI01029648.1_pt1 | contig 25623 bp, 18 predicted proteins | sample 356301 | NCBI WGS metagenome assembly CESI01 (sample SAMEA2621423, study PRJEB7988) | marine metagenome | biome: marine biome (ENVO:00000447); feature: deep chlorophyll maximum layer (ENVO:xxxxxxxx); material: "saline water (ENVO:00002010), including plankton (ENVO:xxxxxxxx)" | depth 40 m | reverse complement strand
TTTTTTTCTGAACTATGTTTTCCAAACCTTAGTCTATCACTACTATTTTTTCAATTTTGTCACCCTCTTTGATATCATCTATGATATCTACACCTTCTACTACCTTACCGAAACACGTGTGATTTCCGTCTAAATGAGAAGTATTATTTCTACTGTGGCAAATAAAGAATTGTGACCCACCTGTATTTCTACCTGCGTGAGCCATGCTTAAAACACCTTTATCATGAAATTGATTTCCACCATCTAACTCACAGTCGATTTCATGACCTGGACCACCGACTCCGGTTCCCTGTGGACAACCACCTTGGATTACGAAATCAGGAAGAACTCTATGAAATGTAAGCCCATCATAAAACCCTTTTTTACTCAAATCCGTGAAATTCTTTACTGTATTAGGAGCATCTTTCTGATAAAACTCCACCTTCATAAGGCCTTTTGCTGTGTGTATTTCTGCAGTCATTTACTTTAATTTTTAGGCAAAAGTAATTTATTCATTTAGAAATCCCCTCATGAAATCTCCAGTCTGCTTATAACTCAAAATTCTGTGCTTTACTTTACGGTATAAATCCTCACTATTCAACTGTTATTAAAGAGGTCATCTTACACATTCACTTCTCGAATAGAAAAGGGGTCAGAGCTATTTTTTTGTAACATTGCCTTAAAATTTAACACATGTTGGAAGCTGCATTTACCTTATTAATGCTTGTATTATTACAGGCCGTTTTAGGGTTTGATAATCTATTATATATCTCACTGGAGTCTAAAAAAGCTCCTCTAGATGAACAGCCTAGAGTTAGAAAAGTTGGTATTCTAATAGCTATAGCACTAAGAATTGTTTTGCTCTTTGTGCTAATTCGTGTTATAGACTTTTTCCAGGAGCCCTTATCATTCTTAACAGGTCAGGTCGAAGGATATTTGAAATTTGCTTTCAATGGTCATAGTCTTATCGTGCTTGTGGGTGGAGGTTTTATTATCTACACTGCTATAAAAGAGATTTGGCATATGATAGCTACTGAGGACCTTGATGTAGCTGCAGATCAAAAGGAGAGAAAAGGGAAGTCGAGTAATTCTGTGATTGCTAGTATCGTGCTCATGAATCTAGTGTTTTCATTCGACTCTATTCTGGCAGCTATAGGTCTTACTAGTGATATAGAAGATCCTACCACTGCGTTTATAATTATGACTATAGCCATAGTGTCTAGCGGGTTATTAATGCTTCTCTTGGCAGATAGAATTTCTGTTTTCTTAGCTAAAAATAGAATGTACGAGGTTCTTGGTTTGTTTATTCTTTTCATCGTAGGAATAATGTTAGTCACTGAAGGCGGGCATTTAGCTCATTTAAGAATTTTCGGAAATGAAATTGTTCCGATGAGCCAGACTACCTTCTATTTCGTAATCCTTGTTCTGGTAATAGTAGATTTAGTGCAAGGAAGGTATCAGAAGAAATTGGCTAAGAATATTTCTACTCAAGAAGTTGAATCAAACTAGAATTGGAGTTAGAAATAATTTTCCAAGACGACTCTTATGTAGCCATTAATAAGCCACACGGCTTACTAGTTCATAGAAGTAAGCTAGCTAAAGATGCAGACGAGTTCGCGTTGCAACGCCTAAGGGACCAACTCGATCTGCATGTATATCCATGTCATAGACTAGACAGAAAAACAAGCGGTGTACTCCTTTTCGCGCTGACTGAAAAAGCCCATAAAGAAGCTTCTGAATTATTTAAGGAGAGAAAAGTAGAAAAGTCATACCTGTCTATAGTGAGAGGATTCACTCCAGATGCTCAAGTAATCGACTATTCTTTAACGTCTGAAAAAGGAAATCTGCAAGAGGCTATTACAGAATACAAAACACTAGAAAGGTTCGAGATTCCTTTGGCTTCTGGCTCGCATAAAACGAGCAGATATTCATTAATAGAACTTCGCCCGACTACTGGCAGAATGCATCAAATAAGAAGGCATATGGCACACGTCTTACACCCTATTCTTGGGGACAGGCCTCATGGATGTAATAAACAGAATAAACTCTGGAAAGAGACGTATCACATGAATACTATGATGCTTCATGCTGCTACTCTAGAGTTCAAAATTCAAGAAAAAAAACATTCTTTATGCGCTAGCTACTCTGATGAGTTCTATCGAGTGATTCGTATATTGAAAAAAGAAATTTAGAGTTAAGAAGCAAGACTTCAAACTTCAAACAACCCCGTATTAGAATTAATAATTAAACTTTAATTCCACCCTTTCTCTTTCTTAATGTTTTCATACGCTTTCTGAACCTCAATAAACTTGGATTCACCAGCCTTCATTTGAGTTTCTCCAAGACCTTTAAGTCTATCTGGATGGTACTTTTTCACCATCTTTCTATGTGCTTTCTTTAATTCGGCCTCTGTTACGTTTTTATCTATCTCCAATATTTTATAAGCGCTGGCAGCGTCATTTTTATAAAACATAGCTTTAATAGACTGGTAATCTCTAGAACTAATGCCTAGATAAGAAGCCATTTGACTGATTACTCTTTCTTCCGAGCTATGCACATGTCCATCTGCCAGAGCTATACCAAACATAAAATGCATTAGCTGCAGACGTGCCGGGTGTTCCATGAAATACTTAATCTGGCCGCATACTTCTCTAAGGGGAATATCTTTCTTCAGAAGCTCCTTAAGCACACCCATATGATAAGCAGCTTGCTCATCCCCAAACTGTCGTTGGAAGAATTCTCGGATGTAATCTAGTTCAGACTTCAAGTGTTTTCCATCAGCCTTCATCACCGCAGCTGAAAGAATAAGTAAACTAGCTGCGAAATCTCCTTGTTTGGTTTGATGACGGTAGCGCTCATACCCTGCTGCCCTACCTCCGTTTCCAGGATTTATTCTGCGCTGAGAAGGTTCATCTTCTGCTCCATCAAACATAGAACCAAATGCAAAACCCATTAATGCCCCTATAGGACCTCCCATAGCAAAACCCAGAGCTCCTCCAATCCACTTAACAAATGCCATACAATCAATTTAATTTATTAGCCAATACGGCTAGTGCAAATTTATAGGATTCAGCAGAAAATTGGTCCATCAATTTTATTATTTAAGACTTGAGCCAATCTCACTATCTCTTTTCATTTCTAAATAATATCCTACCTTCGTTTAGCACCTTGAGATATACAGCTACTCCATGACCTACTTATTCTGAAAATGCCTAATCCCAGATATATCTATTCATTTAATTACGACTATCACCATGCAGAATTATGTAAGTTAGAATCTAGGCATATTTTTAATGAAGCGGTGCTGAATAAATTTCTGTTTTCGAATATAAAAGTAGACCCTTCAATAAGTTCTTTTATTAAAAATAGATTTGAGATCAGCATTTCGGAAGATAGCTATTCCAGATTGTTAGATAAACTAAAAGAAGAGAATATTTGCTGTCAAGGATTTAAAGCAGAGTACATGTTACTGGAAGGGGACCCTACAGAATACACCGAAAGACTTAAGAAGTTAAAAGACATAGGAATTTTAATAGAGGGTAAACCTGATGTTCAGAATCCATCTATCATCTACTCCATTTGTAATTCTAATGATATTTGGCATTTTGGTGTTCTAGTTAAGCGAAATACAGATTGGCGTAAGCACAAAAACAAACCTTATTCATTTAGCAATTCGCTCTGCATACATATAGCCAAAACATTGGTGAGCTTAGCATCTAAAGGAAATAGAACCACTAAGCTATTAGATGCTTGCTGTGGCGTGGGCACGGTAATGCTAGAAGCCTGTTATGCTGGCTTAAGTATAGAAGGGTGTGATATCAACTTGAAATCCATCAAACACACCAAACAAAACCTCGAGCACTACAAATACACCAGCAGAGTATATTGTATGGATGTAAAAGACCTTACCCAAAAGTATGACGCTGCTATTATAGACCTTCCATATAACCTCTACTCCTATTCGGATGACGTTATAACCTCAAACATTATAGAATCTACAGTTAAATTATCCTCTAGAATAGTCATTGTATCTAAATCAGATATTGAAGCGGTAATCAAAAAATCAGGATTGAAAATTATTGATTTCTGTACTGTTGAAAAAAGAGGAAGATCCATGTTCACCAGAAGTATATGGGTCTGTGAAAAAGAAGTGTAATAGACCTAGGAGCGAAGCGATGACAAAAGACTAAAGCGATAACCTTCGACCGCACTGCCAGCTGTGGTATAAGATCTGCTCTAAGCTGATACTGCGCTTGCACATCTGTCCACTCTTGATCTAATGTTTCATGTAAAACTAATGCTACATCATAAATACTGACGCCCCAGAGGAAAAAAAATAAAAAGAGGAGAAGAATTACTCCTCCGAAGCCTAGCGAAGGAATATTTTGTTCTTTATTGGGTTTTAAAAGTAAAGGCGTTGCAATACAGGGTTTAAAACCTGATTGAAACGCCTTCGATATATATAAATTACTTAATGGTTACTTGATCATTTCTACAGACCTAGAAACAAAATCTGTAAGGTCCTCTCCTTTTAGTAATCCCTGAGCCAGAAGAGCCAAATCCACAGTTTGCTTGATAAGTCCAGATCGAGCAGCGTCATCCTTCTCCTCCAGTATTTTGCTTACTAGCGGGTGATTACCGTTTACTACCAAGTTATACGTATCTGGAAGTGAACCGAACATTTGCATTCCACCGCCACCGGTCATTTGTTGTTCTTTCATTCTTCTCATAAACTCACTTTGAGTAATAATCATCGGAGAATCTGTAGGCGACATACTCTCTACCTGCACCACCAATTTTCCTTTATCCACCTCGCCTTCTATCATAGGCTTAAGTGACTCTATCTGCTCAGCAGAAAGTATCGAAGGCTGCTCTTCATCCTTCTGGATAAGCTTATCTATCGTATCTGCATCTACTCTTGAGAACTGCACATCTGCATGCTTGCTCTCTAGCTTGCTCATTAAGTGACTTACTAGCGGACCTTCGAAATCCAATACTTCATACCCTTTATCTGTAGCTCTTTTCACGAATGAGTGCTGCTCTTTAGGATTGGTAGTGTAAAGAAGAATGGTTTTTCCATCTTTATTCTTTTGAGTCTCTTTTACTTTTTCGAAATACTCTTCGAATGTGTGGTAAGCTGATGCCGTGGTCTTATACATAGCAAATTTCTCTGCTTTGTCATAAAACTTATCATCTGTTAACATTCCATATTCGATAAATACTTTTACATCATCCCATTTTTTCTCGAAGTCTTTTCTGTCTTTCTTAAACATAGAAGCCAACTTGTCAGCTACTTTCTTAGTAATGTGAGAAGATATCTTTTTCACATTTCCATCTGCTTGTAAGTATGACCTAGAAACGTTTAACGGAATATCTGGAGAATCTATAACTCCATGAAGAAGTGTAAGAAATTCTGGAACTATATTCTCTACATTGTCAGTAATAAAAACCTGATTACTATATAGATTAATCTTGTTCTTCTGAACCTCTACATTATTCTTAAGCTTAGGGAAATAAAGAATACCAGTTAAATTAAACGGGTAATCCACATTCAGGTGAATCTGAAACAATGGATCTTCGAATTCCATAGGATACAGCTCTCTGTAAAATGAAGTGTAATCTTCATTTGAAAGATCTGCAGGCGATTTAGTCCAAGCAGGAGTAGGATTATTGATGATATTTTCTACCTCTTCAGAAATCTGCTTTACTTTGTCATTCTCATCTTTCTCTCCAGATGGATCATCTATCTGGTTCGTGTTCATTCCGAATTTAACCGGAATTGGAAGGAACTTACAGTATTTAGTTAAAATTCCAGAAATTCTTTGGTTTTCCAGAAACTCTAAAGAATCATCTGCTATATGCAGTATAATATCTGTTCCCTTAGTCTTCTTAGTAGTCTCCTCCATTGTAAAATTAGGAGAACCATCACATACCCATCTTACTGGAGTACTTTTTGGTTTCTGACTTTTAGAAATAATTTCTACTTCCTTAGCTACCATGAATGCTGAGTAAAAACCTAAACCGAAATGTCCGATAATAGAGTTTTTAGCATCTTCGTCTTTATACTTGTTGACGAACTCTTCTGCTCCAGAGAATGCTATCTGATTGATGTATTTATCTACCTCATCTGCATCCATTCCTATACCATTATCTCTAATAGTAAGTGTTTTAGCATCTTTATCTAAAATAACTTCTACTTTAAGCTTGTCTAGGTTTGTCTTCATCTCTCCTATCGAACTCAGTGTTTTCATTTTCTGAGTCGCATCTACTGCGTTAGAGACTAATTCTCTCAAGAATATCTCGTGGTCAGAGTAAAGAAACTGTTTGATAATCGGAAAGATATTTTCCGTTGACACATTAATGTTACCTTCTTTTATCATGTTGAAATAATATTATTCTGTTTAACTTTAAATTGCAGTACTCAATTTAAATGCCATTTGAGATAGACTGACAAATTGCCGTTTTATTTACGTTTTATGCGGTGCAATGTCCGTTTTCATTGTAAAATTGTCAGAACATGACAAAAAAAGAAGCCCGAAAGAAGTTTAGAGACCTAAGAGACTTACTTTCTGAAGATTTAATCCAGTTGGCATCGCATTCTATTTGTGAGCAACTTACAGAAGTAGACTTAACAGATAAAACAGTTCATGTATTTCTTCCTATAAAAAGATTGAAGGAAATAGACCTGTGGGAGTTCATACACCATTGCTACATAGAGAGGGCAACTGTATGCACCTCAGTTTCTAATTTCGATAATCACAGCATGAAAACCATTCTGTTAACTCCAGAAACAGAATTGAAAGAAAATGAATGGGGAATTCCTGAACCTACGAATGGAAGGGAGCTCTCAGCTAAAGACATCGATTTAATAATCGTTCCTCTCCTTTATGCAGATGAGGACGGAAACCGAGTGGGTTATGGCAAAGGTTTTTATGATAGATTCTTGGCGCAATGCAGAACAGACGTTAAGAAAATAGGCGTGAATTACTTCGCCCATAAAGACTCAATAGAAGACACTGAGCCTACCGATTTAAAGATAGATGTTTTGGTGTTTGCTAAATAGCTCATCTAATGGTCACGCTGACTTAGTAGCTCATTCAATCTCTTCTCGGAAAAACAACTATTCCCCTCTAAATTCAGGTCTTCTTTTTTCTAGAAATGCCGCTACTCCTTCCTTATAATCAAGCGTTTCTCCTGAAAGTGTCTGCAACTTATCTTCAAGAGCCAACTGTTCTGTGAGTGTATTGGTCATTGACTGGTTTAGTGCCCTCTTAGTATATCCTAGTCCTTTAGTAGGCATCTTAGATAGCTTTATTGCGACAGCTTTGGAGCTTTCTTCAAACGTCTCATCTGAAAAATAGGTGTAAATCATTCCTAGCTTTTCTGCCTCATTGGCCGAAATTTTGTCTCCCAACATCATTAATGCAGAAGCTTTCTGAAACCCTATCAATCTGGGCAGGAAGAATGTTCCTGCGCTATCTGGAATTAGACCTATCTTACTAAAGGCCTGAATAAAGTTAGCAGACTCAGTAGCCACACAAACATCAGCTGCCAGCGCAATATTAGCTCCTGCTCCTGCTGCTACACCATTTACTGCAGTAACCACTGGTTTTTCTATGTTTCTCATCCTTTCTACTATAGGGTTATAGTGCTGGCTTACTATTTCTGATAGTTCAGGGCCATTTGGATCAGTTATTTCCTGCAAATCTTGACCAGCACAAAAAGCTTTGCCATTACCTGTAATGTAAATAGCTCTTATCTCATCATTGGCTGCGCAATGGTCTAATAAATCCAGAAACCTTAAAGCCATAGGTTTATTAAAACTATTAAAAACTGAGGGTCTATTAAATGTAATATAGGCCACACTTGATATTACTTCGAAATTTATACTTTCCATGTGGCTAAATTAAAGTGGATTCTTACTACCTGTTGCTAATGTTCAGTTTAATATTTGATTAAACGTCAAGGTTTGCCCAGAAACGAAGTTTGAAAGAGGTAAGAAAGTGAGTGTAAATATGAAACTCATAGAGCTAAAATAAGTATATCTTCTTATTTTAAATAAAATCATTTTTTATCATTTCTCTCTTACAATATTTCTGTTCAAATGTTGTAGTTGATTTTATCTTAATGGATAGTTTTCATAATTAATCTTCTTACTTTTATTAACTAGCTTTGCGCTGCAATAAAATCATGAACGTACTTTCAGTAGAAAACTTAACCAAATCTTTTGGTGAAAGAATCATTTTCGAAGAGTTAAACTTTGGAATAGAGCAGGGACAAAAGATAGCTATAGTGGCAAAAAATGGGGCGGGTAAATCCACACTACTTAATATTATCTTCGACTTAGAGGCTCCTGATTCGGGAACAGTCACTTTTAACAAATCCATTAGAACTGGTTACCTGAATCAAACGCACGGTTTAGATGAAACCAAAACGGTGATCCAGAATCTTATCCATGCCGACAATGATATGACTAGAGCTATCACCCAGTATGAAAATGCTATGGAGAGCGGAGATGAAGATCTATTGCAACGCGCTACTGACGCTATGGATCATGCCTCTGCTTGGGATTATGATGCTAAAATCAAACAGGTGCTGACCAGAATGAGTATCGTCAACCTTAATCAAGATGTAAAGGAGCTTTCTGGTGGTCAGAAAAGAAGAATAGCTCTGGCTAAAATATTGGTAGAAGAGCCAGATTTCATAATTCTAGATGAGCCTACTAACCATTTGGATTTAGATATGATAGAATGGTTGGAAAAATGGCTTCAAAATACTAGCCTGACTATCCTAATGGTGACACACGATCGGTATTTTCTAGAGGTTATCTGTGATGAAATCTTAGAAATGGAGAACGAAAAAATGTATCGTTACAAAGGTAATTTCTCCTATTATCTAGAAAAAAAGGCGGAAAGGGAAGCATTAGAACAAACGGTAAAAGCAAAAGCTCAAAACCTATTCAAACGAGAGCTTGCTTGGGTTAGAAGCACACCTAAAGCCAGAACCACAAAGAGTAAATACAGAGAAGAGAAATTCACAGACATTAAGAAGGAAGCCCTAAAAAACTTGGATTCTGATGAAATGCAACTGGAGATTCACACTACACGTATGGGTGGGAAAATAGTGGAACTTCATAAAGTAAAAAAGGGATTCGGTGACCTGGTTCTTGTTAACCAATTTAGTTATGTATTTAAGCACAGAGAAAGATTAGGACTGGCTGGAAAAAACGGATCAGGAAAATCTACTCTTCTAAACATGATTACTGGAAAAGACACCCCAGATTCAGGAAAAGTAATTATAGGTGACACGGTAAACTTCGGTTACTACTCTCAGACAGGGTTGAAGTTTAAAGAGGACATGAAGGTAATAGATGTCGTGAGAGAAGTGGCTGACCATATTCCTCTTACTAAAGGAAAAACCATTAGTGCCGAACAGCTTCTAGAACGTTTCCTTTTCCCGAGATCTATGCAGAGAAACTTCGTCTATAAACTTAGCGGTGGAGAAAAGAAAAGACTCCACCTGCTAAGGGTTCTTATGGCTAATCCTAACTTCTTAATCTTAGATGAGCCTACGAATGATTTAGATATTTTCACCTTATCTATTCTAGAAGATTACCTTATGCAGTTCCCTGGAGTGCTCTTAATAGTGAGTCATGACAGATACTTATTAGATAAACTAACTGAGCACACCTTGGTGATTAAAGATGGCGGTGAAATTCAAGATATCATAGGGAACTATACGGAATGGAGAACGGCTGATTTAGCGAAAGAGAAAAGAGAAAAATCAGAAGAAAGAAAAGCCGAAGCTAAAGCAAAGTTGGCTTCTGCCAATCAAATAAATAAGTCCAAAGTGAAACTTACGTTTAAAGAAAAATTTGAGCTTGACACTATAAATAAGGCTATTCCTCAGCTAGAAGCCAAGAAAAAAGAACTGAACGAAAAGCTCAATTCTGGAATCTCAGACCATGAAGAACTTATGAAAGTCTCTGCAGAAATGGGTGAAGTATCTAATGCGTTAGATGACAAAGAAATGAGGTGGCTAGAGCTTAGCGAGCTTGAATAAAATTAATGATCAGTTTTTGCGTTTCTCCAAGTTTCGCAGCGGACTTCAACATTGCAGATAGAGCCATTCCTACTCATAGCATAAGCAGCCACTTTAGCATCTTCTTCTAGCCGCACATTAGAACCACCACAGCCTTCATTTTCAAACAACACTTCCCGAGAATACTTATCTATAACCTCACACTTTTTGCACTGATTAGGGATTACTATGGAGTTAAAAATATTGCTGCAGGAAGCTGTCATTATGGCCGCTAGACTTATAAAAACTATTTCTTTCATCTTAAGCAAATTTATAAACAGGAACCGATTCATCCAAACAGACAATCAAAAAGATCACTCCTCCTTAAATCAACCATTCCTTTAGCTAGACTTTAAATTTCAAACGACTCAACAGGAGTAAAAAACAAAGCACTAATTGATTTGTGTAAGCTTCTAAAAGTAGGTAAATTAGTTCTCATTTATAATGCAAAATCATCCACATGGAAATAGCAATAATCTTACTGCTAACAATAATAGTTGTATTTAGTATTCTGAACTATCTAGCCAAGCCTAAATCATCAATGGACACAGCAATTGAAGATAAAAAAAGAATATCAGAATTAGAACAGGATTTAGCGACAAAAGAAACCGAAATAAAACACAAGCAACAAAACATTGAACTCGCCAATGCGAAAAACACTGCCTTTGAACAAATAAAGTCTGAAAATACTACACTTAGGGAAAAACTCTCAAATATAGAAATAGAAAGAAATCAACTAAAAAATGAAACTATAACTCTAAAAAAAGAAGAAGAAAACAGAAATGAAACGCTAAGAAAATCTATTGAATCGACTAACACATTACAACAAAGCTTAACCAAAGAAAAAGAAAGGCTTAATGACGAAAGGGTAAAAGAAACAGAAATTAGGCTAGAAAAAATGAAACGGACTTGGGGTGAGCATGAAAAAGATGTTGAAAATCATCTACAGCTTATTTGCCGAAATCATGTCATTAAATACATTAGTCAGGAAGATTTTCCACACCCAAGAAACAAGCCTGATAATTCCATAGAAATAATGGATCAATTGATTGTCTTTGATGCAAAAAGCCCTGCAAATGATGACTTAACCAATTTCCCTAAATACATTAAACTACAAACTGAAAACCTAAAGAAATACGCAAAGCATGAGGATGTGAAAAAAGATTTGTTTTTAGTTATTCCTTCTAATACTCTGAAAGTCATAAGCCAGTACACCTATAACATTGGTGATTATAACGTTTATATAATTACCAAAGATGCTTTAGAACCAATTATCTTAAGCTTAAAAAAGATTGAAGAATACGAATTTGCTGACAAGTTAAGTCCTGAAGAAAGAGATAATGTATGTCGAATTATTGGCAAATTTGCGCACACTACCAAAAGGAGGATACAGATTGACCAATTTTTTGCTGAGGAATTTTTGGACACCCTAAATAAAGCAGGAACGCAATTACCAAAAGATATTTTGGAGAGTGTTATTGAGTTTGAAAATGCTGAAAAGTTAAACCCACCAATTGAAAAACGGAAAAAACAAATTTTAACAAAAGATCTAAAAGCGAGATCAGAAGAGATCAAAAAGGAAATAGAACTCAGGAATATACCCGATATAAATACTCAAATTGAGTTTAAAAAAGATGAAAACGTATGATTCTTAAGTAAAAAACATGTGCATTTTGATATGGCTGTTTTTATGATTAACTCTAAATATCTCTAAAGCTTTTAAAAAGCATAGAAGGAGAACCCTAGTTAGAATTTAACGTTAAAAAGTTGTTAGCCGTTTACTCAAGCTATTTCTTAAATTTGCAGCATAATTAGCAGAGAGAAAGAGAATGTTTAACAACCTACAAGACAAATTAGATAAAGCCTTTAAAGTCCTTAAAGGCCATGGCAAAATCACCGAAATCAACGTAGCTGAGACGCTAAAAGAAGTAAGACGAGCATTATTAGATGCCGATGTTAACTTCAAAACAGCTAAAGAGTTCACCAATAGATTAAAGGAAAAAGCCTTCGGAAGAGACGTACTTACTTCTCTTAAGCCCAGTCAATTAATGGTTAAAATAGCGCAGGAGGAATTGACTGCTCTCATGGGTGGAGAAACTGCTGAGTTGGATTACTCTGGAAGCCCTGGAATAATTCTCATGTCTGGTCTTCAAGGTTCTGGTAAAACCACTTTCTCGGGTAAATTAGCGAACTACTTAAAGACTCAGAAAGGGAAAAAACCTCTCTTAGTCGCTTGTGATATATATAGACCCGCAGCCATTGACCAACTTCATGTATTAGGGGAAGCCTTAGCAATAGAGGTTTATTCTGAAAGAGAAAATAAAAATCCTGTTTCCATATCTTCTAATGCCATAGCTTATGCGCGCAGCAATGGATTCAACGTAGTAATTATAGATACTGCCGGACGTTTAGCTGTGGATGAGCAGATGATGACTGAGATAGCAGATGTAAAAAATGCTATTAACCCGACTGAAACACTATTCGTAGTGGATTCTATGACAGGGCAAGATGCTGTAAATACTGCAGCTTCATTTAATGAAAGGTTGAATTTTGATGGAGTAGTACTTACCAAATTAGATGGTGATACCAGAGGTGGTGCAGCTCTATCAATTAAAAGTGTCGTAAATAAGCCTATTAAATTCATAGGTACCGGTGAGAAAATGGATGCTATAGACGTGTTCCACCCAAATAGAATGGCCGACAGGATTCTGGGTATGGGAGATGTCATTTCTTTGGTAGAGCGCGCTCAAATGCAGTTCGATGAAGAAGAAGCTAAAAAACTACAAAAGAAAATTAGGAAAAACACATTTGATTTTAATGATTTTATAGGCCAGATTCAGCAAATTCAAAAAATGGGTAACATGAAGGACCTACTAGGAATGATTCCTGGAATGGGGAAAACCTTAAAAAATGTGGATATAGATGATGATGCGTTTAAAGGCATAGAATCTATAATTCAATCCATGACCAATGCAGAAAGAACCACTCCTGAATTAATAGACAACAGTAGAAAGAAAAGAATAGCTAGAGGAAGCGGAAAATCATTAGAAGATGTTAATAAACTCTTAAAACAATTTCAAGACACCAAGAAAATGATGAAACTCATGTCTAACAAACAAAACATGAAAAGCCTTATGAAAAGTATGGGCGGAATGAAAAACTAAGAATGAGTATTAGAATAGACGGTAAGGCCACTGCTGCGCAAGTCAGAGCAGAGATTAAAGAAAAAGTAGACCAACTAAAGTTAGACGGTTTTAAACTTCCTCACTTAGCCGCTGTTCTCGTGGGAAGCGATGGTGGAAGCAAGTCCTATGTTAGCGGTAAAATGAAAGCCTGTGAAGAGGTTGGATTTAAGAGTTCTTTAATTGAGAAACATGAAACCACTACAGAAGAAGAACTACTTCAAATAGTTCGAGACCTAAACGAGGACTCAGGGGTAGACGGCTATATCGTCCAGCTCCCTCTACCAAAGCATATAAGCGAACAAAAAGTACTTGAAACTATTTCACCTGATAAAGATGTAGATGGCTTTCACCCCTTGAACATGGGGAAAATGGTAGCAGGATTGGATTGCTTTAAACCAGCTACACCTTTTGGTATTTTAGAATTACTACGAAGATATGAGATCGAAACTTCAGGCAAGCACTGTGTGGTTATAGGAAGAAGTCATATTGTAGGAACACCTTTGAGCATTATGCTTTCTCGAAATTCTTACCCAGGAAACTGTACCGTTACTTTAACGCATAGCAGAACTAAAAACCTCTCTACTCTTACTCAAATGGCAGACATACTTATAGTAGCATTGGGTCAACCAGAATTTGTTACAAATAATATGGTGAAACCAGGTGCTGTTGTTATAGATGTTGGCACCACTAGAGTTAAAGATGCTTCTAGAGAAAGAGGCTGGAGATTAAGCGGGGACGTCGACTATAAGAGAGTTAAAGAAAAGGCAAGTTATATCACACCAGTGCCAGGAGGTGTAGGTCCAATGACTATAGCTTCATTAATGACTAATACACTTCAAGCCGCTAAAGGGAAAAGACCATAGAATATTTATGAATGATGAATACTATATGCACCGCTGCCTAGAATTAGCAGAAAAAGGTTTGGGAAACACCTCCCCCAACCCTCTAGTAGGTGCCATAATAGTTCACAAAGAAAAGATCATAGGGGAAGGCTACCACCAGAAATACGGCGGGCCACATGCAGAGGTAAATGCTATACATTCAGTAGAAGATAAATCACTTTTAAAAGACTCTAAAATATATGTATCCCTAGAGCCCTGCTCCCACTTCGGAAAAACTCCTCCATGTGCAAACCTTATAATAGAATCCGAAATTGCAGAAGTGATCATCTGCAATAAAGATCCTCACACGAAGGTCGCAGGAAAAGGAATTGAGTTTTTGAAAAAAAATGGAGTGAAAGTCTCTTGTGGGACTTTAGAAAAGGAGGGGGAATGGATAAATAGAAGATTTTTTAAATTTCACCGAACTCAATTGCCTTATGTGATTTTAAAATGGGCCCAAACCAAAAATGGTTTAATGGACAAAACCAGAGTTGAAAATGATACAGGTGTCAATTGGATTACTCAACCCGAAACCAAAACCATAGTGCATAAATGGCGTGCTCAAGAAGACGCTATCCTCGTTGGAGCTAATACGGTTATAAATGATTCTCCCGTGCTAGACGTTAGACATGCCTCTGGAAAAAACCCAGTGCGCCTAGTGATAGATCCAAATAATAAAATTCCAGATAATCACGAGTTTTGGAATTTAAAAATTCCATCTGTAGTATTCTCTAAATCAAAGAGAGTGATCAATTCACATACTGAATTCAGCTTGCTTCGAGATAATGAAGACATCTCTAGTCAAGTTTTGAAATTATTAGCATGCAGAAATATTATCTCTGTTATCATCGAAGGAGGCAAAGCAACCTTAGAGTCCTTTATAAACAATAGATTATGGGATGAAGCCAGAATATTAACTGGGAAGAATAACTGGGATAATGGACTTGTAAGTCCTCAAGTTTCAGGATATACGACTGAGGACTTCAAGCTTAATACTGACCAAATAAGAATAATAACACGCGAAATTAGAATATGATATATTTAATCTTAAGCTTTCTTTCTAGCAGCGCAATATTTCTTTTATTCAAAACATTCACTCAATACAATGTACACACACTAAAAGCTATTGTTCTCAATTACTTTACTGCGACGGCTTTAGGGATAGCTCTTGTTTCAGGTGAATTAAGCGGCGGGGAAATCAGTTACAGCCCGCTTATAAGAAATGGAGCTCTATTAGGATTCTTATTTATTGGTTTATTCTACCTTATGGCTAAGATCTCACAGGAAATGGGAGCTGGAATAAGCAGCGTTGCCACCAAGCTTTCATTAGTCATTCCAGCTATTTTTTTTATGTTTTTTGACAGTTATGATTCATTTTCATGGTTAAAAATATCAGCTCTTCTCGTGGCTATTCCAGGAATTTATTTCACAGTATATACCAAAGGTTCTGGGAAGTTTAGCTTGCTACTTCCATTAATTCTTTTCCTAGGGTCAGGCCTTCTAGATATTATCTTAGCATATACTGACCAACATTATGCTCACTCAAATTCCGACAAAATCTTACTTACTTTTTTACCATTCATGGTAGCTGGAACTACGGGTGTTTTTATTCTAATAGGAAGTAAGAAGAATAACTTGAAATTCACAAGGCCTACCGTTATCGCCGGAATAATTCTAGGGCTGATAAACTTTGCTTCTATTTTCTTTTTACTCAAAACCTTTGACAGTATTTCTCTTGCCAAAAGTCAGATAATTCCTATTAATAATCTGGGTATTGTTATTCTCAGCTCCATAGCTGCTTACCTTGTATTAAAAGAAAGATTAAGCTCGATAAATATGATTGGGTTAATTATCTCAGGTTCAGCAATATTAATTCTGCTCGTAGAATCTTACATATAATTTGTTATTATTCTGTTAAGATATCTTCCTGTTTATGTTTAAATTTAAAGAAATCTGAAAAATCTTATTCACGAACATGAAGCATTTATTCTTAACTTTTTTTGCCATTGCTTTAGGAATGATATCACACGGTCAAATTTCTCAAGGGGGATCTCCTCTTTCATGGCAAACTGATAAAATTGATCTTTCTGAATTAAGATTTCATAAAATGCCCTCATTTGACGAGCTAATAATGAGGTCTGAGGATGACATTAACAACGCCACAAAAGATGTACCTTTTAGATTCGGTAAAAATTTCGAGGTAGATATAGAACTAAGCGATGGAGAATGGACAGATTTACCCAATGGAGATCGATTATGGAATCTAGGAATCGAATCAGCAGATGCGTTTTCCTTAAACTTTCTATTTAGTACATTCAATCTCCCTGAGGGAGGAAAACTCTTTATTTATAACGAAGATAGATCTTATAAAATTGGCGCATTTACTTCTGAAAATAATACTCCTGAAAAAACATTGCCAACCTATCCCCTTCCTGGAGAAAGAATAATTCTAGAATATTATGAACCCGCTGCTGTAGCTGGATTAACTGAATTAAAAATTGGAAGAATAACTCACGGCTATAGAGATTTAGATGTGATCGCGAGAGGAATAGGTGACTCTGGAACATGTAACAATAATATTATTTGTGCAGAAGGTGATGACTGGAGAGACGAAATTAACTCTGTAGCCATGGTTGTCGTGGGTTCTAATGGAATTTGCACTGGTGCTTTAGTAAACAATACAGCCAATGATGGTCATCCATACTTTCTTACGGCTAATCACTGCACGGGAAGTGGGGTAACTAATTGGGTTTTCAGGTTTAATTGGCAAAGTCCCGCATGCGGCGACAACAACCCTGCTGAAAATACGATAGCCTTTCAGACTGTTTCAGGCTCGTCTATGCTCGCTCAAGGAACCTCTGCCGATTATGCTCTTTTAGAAATCAACAGTGGTAATCCTATACCTTTAGATTATAACCCTTATTATGCTGGATGGGATGCTTCGGGCGTTAACCCTACATCTCAAGTTGGAATTCACCACCCTTCTGGAGATCTTAAGAAAATTTCATTCGATACTAATCCTGCGGGAACAGCTTCCTATGGAGGAGCTACTAATTGGCGGATATTCGACTGGGAAGATGGAACTACTGAACCAGGGTCATCAGGTTCTCCATTGTTTGATCAAAACCATAATATAATAGGACAACTTTTCGGAGGAGAAGCTACTTGCTCTAATAATGTGAATGATTACTATGGCAAATTCGATGTCACTTATCCTAACGTATGTCAATGGCTCGCTCCAGGATGCAATACCATCGTTGTAAGTGGTTTTAACCCTAATACACCCTCGGCAAGTCTTGATTTAGATGTTCAAACCATCACTGGAGCTTCAGGAGTATATTGCTCAGATGCTATTACGCCAAGTGTAGTTGTAAGAAATGCTGGTTCTAATACAATATCATCTTTCATCCTGAATTACGGTATAGATGGAACAAACAATCAACCTATAACCTGGGATGGTTCTTTAACATCAGGAAACGCAATAACATTAAATATACCCACAATAGCAGGTATCGCTTCAGGAAATCACAGCTTCTATGCCTCCACTAGCAGTCCTAATGGAGGAACTGATGAAAACACATCTAACGATACTGAATCCAGTAACTTTAGCTCCGTTTTTAACGGAAGCATAGTAACATTAGACATTCTTACAGATGGTTATCCAGAAGAAACTACTTGGGAGATCATAGACCAAACTAACGGCTTCTCCATTTCTTCGGGAGGACCATACACAGCAGCACAGACGAGTTACACTGAATACATCTGTCTCTCAATTGGATGTTATGAATTAATTTTCTATGACTCATATGGAGATGGAATGCAATACCAAGGAGTATTAGGGAATTATATTCTAACCGACCCCTTAGGAAATACCTTAGCCGAAATAGTAACAGACGGTGATTTTGGATCACAAGGGAACCACGATTTCTGTCTGATAGATACATCTATAACAGCTTCCTTCAGCTCGGACACTCAAAATGTCTGTGTTAATTCGAGCATCCAATTTACAGACACTAGTCTAGGCGACCCGACCAGCTGGAACTGGACTTTCCCCGGAGGTTCTCCAGCTAGTTCTAGCGATGCTAATCCATTAGTTTTCTATGACACTGCAGGAACGTATAATGTTTCCTTAATAGCAACTAACGGGTCTTTAAGCGACACAGAAATTATTGCTGGATATATCACTGTTACTGCATCTAACACTTATTACTTAGACTCAGATGGAGATGGCTTTGGAGATGATTCCTTCACTACCCAAGCATGCTTTACTCCAAGTAACTTCGTCACTATTAGTGGAGATTGTGATCCTTCAAACAGCTCTATTTATCCGGGAGCTCCTGAAGTTTGTGATGGAATAGACAACAACTGTGATGGTCAAATAGATGAAGGAATTGCACAAATCACTTATTACGCAGATTTGGACGGTGATGGTTTTGGATCAAGCAGTTCTATTATTAATTGCAGCCCTCAAGGTGATTTTAATGTCACTATTAGTGGAGACTGTAATGATAATGATGCAAATATTAACCCTAGCAGCACTGAAATTTGCGGGAACAACTTAGACGACAACTGTGATTCGCTTATTGATGAGAATCAAATCACTTATTACACAGATTCGGATTCAGATGGTTATGGTGATATAGGTAACCCTATTTTAGCATGTAGTACATTTTCTGGAATCGTAGACAACTCTCTAGATTGCGACGACACTGATTCTAGCGTCTATCCTTTTGCACCAGGAAGTGCTGAAGGATTAGATAACGATTGTAATGGAAATGTGGAAGGGGACGAACTTGCTCCTGCTTCTTGCCCAGGCGACTTTGATAATGATAACTTAGTTACTATTAATGATTTGCTAATAATTCTAGGGGTATTCGGCTGTAATACCGGGGATTGTTTAATTGATATGAATAGTGACGGAATTACAACAGTTGCCGATATTGGAATATTCCTCTCTGTTTTCGGTATCTCTTGTAATTAAAAATCAGTTGTAAATTAAATTCCATGAAAAATTTCTATTTACTTTTAGCCTTAACCTGCGTTATCATGCAAGTGAGAGCACAAAAATTCTACACTGATATAGACAAGCAAGAGCCTACTGATAGGTCCTACATCAAACCATCTGAGTTTAGAACTATTGAACTAAATTTATCAGAGTTGAGCACTTTATTAACTGCAGCCCCACATGAAAAGAACACTACTCCCATAGATTCTGAAAGTATCATTTCTATTCCATTTCCTGACGGAACAGAACAATTATTCTCTTTTGTAGAGTTCGATATGATGGAAGCTTCTCTTCAAGAAAAATTTCCTGGAATTAAAACCTATTTAGGTCAAGGAATAACTGACCCTACTGCACGTATTTATTTTGATAAGACAGCCGTCGGATTTCATGCAATGATTATTGGCAAACATGGAACAACTTTTATAGATCCTTTCTTTTTAGGAAATCCCTCCATCTGCATATCCTATTCTAAAGATTCATTCTACGCCACTAATCAAAAGCGTTTCGAGGAATCAGACCCAATATCCTCTACTCCAGCCGATTTAGGAAAAGAAGTTAAAAAAATAAAAAGCAAATCTAAGATTATAAAAGAAAGCAGGTTGCTGAAGTCTATGGTTCCAACGGGCACACAGCTTCGAACCTACAGGCTCGCAATAGCAGCTACTGCCGAATACACGGCTTTTCATGGTGGAACAGTAGACGGAGGTATTTCGGCAATAGTAACTTCTATGGTTAGAGTAAATGGAGTTTACGAAACAGAGGTAGACATTCGAATGGTACTTGTAGGGAATAATAATTTAATAGTTTACACTAACTCAGATACCGACCCATACACTAATGGGAATGGCGCCACTATGCTCGGTCAGAACCAAAGTAATTTAGATGCTGTTATAGGAACTTCTAATTATGATATAGGTCATGTTTATTCCACTGGTGGGGGTGGAATTGCAAGTTTACAGTCCCCTTGTAATTCAAACAGAAAGGCTCAAGGAGTGACAGGTCAAGGCTCGCCTATTGGTGACCCCTTCGATATTGACTACGTGGCACATGAGATGGGACACCAATGGGGGGGGAACCATACTCAAAACAATACTTGTAACAGAAGTACCAATGCTGCCTTCGAACCAGGCAGTGCCTCTACAATTATGGGATATGCTGGTATATGTCCAGTAAACATTCAATCGAATAGTGATGCCTACTTTCATAATCATAGTTTCAATGAAATAATATCATACTCACAAAACGGAAATGGAAATTCTTGTGCTGCAATAACAAACACAGGAAATGGAATTCCCACTATTAATGTGGATAATGCTCAAGACGGAGTTTTTATTCCCATTTCTACACCTTTTGAACTTACTGCAACAGGAAGCGACCCTGACGGAGATGGGTTAACCTATTGTTGGGAAGAATATGATTTAGGACCTAGCACTGGAAGCACATCTGCTTTCAATAATCCAACTGGAAATCAACCAATATTTAGAAGTTGGACGGGCACTGCCTCCCCTACTCGAACATTTCCTAGAATAACTGACTTAGTAAATAACACGACTGTGATTGGAGAAATGCTACCAACCTATGCTAGAAGTTTAACTTTTAGATGCACTGCTAGAGATAACAGAGCTGGTGGTGGTGGCGTAAATGATAATCAAATGTCCATTAACGTTTCAGATGTAGGTGGACCATTTATTCTTCAAGCTCCAAATGGAGGTCAAAGTTTAACTGGAAATACAAATACCACGGTTACATGGGATGTAGCTAATACCAATGCTAGTCCAATACTTTGTAGTCTAGTAGATATCTATTTATCGACAGATGGTGGACTTACTTATCCTATTCTCATCTTAGCAGGAACAGCCAATGACGGAACTCAAGTAATAAATGTTCCTAATATAGCTACTTCGTTAGCCAGAATAAAGGTAAAAGCAAATGGGAATATCTTCTTTGATATATCCAACTCGAACTTCTCTATTTCGGCAGGAATAGATGGACCTGGTTGTGATGACGCTGCCGCTTGTAATTATAATATATCCGCCACTTCTAATGATGGCTCTTGTACTTACCCTGGATGTACATCCTCAGTTGCTTGCAATTATGATCCATTAGCAGGTTGTGATGATGGGTCTTGTAATGTAGGAGGCTGCACCAATTTAACTGCATGCAACTACGATGCTTCCGCTGGGTGCGATGATGGCTCTTGTATTTTCGGATCACCGAATGATGTTTGTGCCAATGCTACACCCTTAACTATCGGAGCAAACGTAATTGACAACTCTAACACCTGTATACTCGAGGGTTACTCTGTTCCTACCACTACTTGTAATAGTACAATTGGATGGTGTAATCAAAATGGTATTGAAGCAGATGTTTTTTATTCATTTACTACTCCGAATGGCCCTGCGGTTATCACTTTAGAAACTTCTTTTGATGATACTGGTACTCTTATAGACACACAAATGGCTGTTTTTTCAGATTGTGAGGGGACTCTTGTTGCTGCGAATGATGATAGTGCTGATGATCTTTATATGTCAAAATTAGTTTTCGATTGTAACGACCTTACGCCTAACACTACATACATTGTTCTGATAGATGGTTACGAGGGGAACAATGGTACGGCAACTTTAACTATGACTTTTGACAACTCAACATGTGAAACACTAGGATGCACAGATGCTGCAGCATGTAACTTTAATACTGCAGCTACCATAAATGATGGGTCATGCTTACAAGATGACTGTTTAGGAGATTGTGGCGGAACAGCATTTGTAGATAATTGTGGAATCTGTAATGGAGATAATAGCTCTTGTTCTGGTTGTACTGATAACACAGCTTGCAACTATGACAATACGGCTACCATAAATGATGGCACATGCTTTTTCCCATCTACAGAAATATGCGGAAATCAAATAGATGATGATTGTGATGGCGAAATTGATGAAAATCAATTGACTTTTTATGCTGATAATGACTCTGATGGGTTTGGAAATTTGAGTAATCCCGTACTAGCTTGTGAGGCCTTTGTAGGAGTTGTAAACAATTTCCAAGATTGTGACGATACTAATGTCTCAGTCTATCCAGGTGCCCCTGGTACAGGAGAAGGCATAGATAACAACTGTGATGGAGATATAGTAGGTAATGAGGTAGCTCCATGCCTTGCTGATTTTGATTTAGACGGAATCATCACAGTTAATGATCTACTTTATCTATTAGCCGATTTTGGGTGTAGCTCTAATTGCTCCGCAGATATAACTAATGATAATACCGTAAACACAAATGATATAGCCTTATTCCTCGGATTATTCGGAACTTACTGTGAGTAAAAAAAACATTCCGACATAAAATTAATCCCTCCAAAAGTTAACTTAGGCCCACAAAGAATAATCCATGAAAAAAATTTATACGTCAGTGCTTCTATTGCTATTATGTGCTTTCATACACGCACAACAATCAGTAGGAGGTTCACCATTATCTTTCCTTTTAAGTGAAATCGAAAACCAAGAATTCGAAATAAGAGAATTTCCATCACTAGATCTTGAAGAAATAGAACAAGAAGACATTAATCGAGATAATTCTGGTCAGCTTGAACTGTTTTCTAGATATATCGAATCTAACTTAGCTCTTAATAATTCAGGGACATTCCATGTTCTCGCAAATGGAGATAGAGTGTGGAGACTGAAAATCACTGCTAGAGAAGCCATGGCTTTAAATTTTCTATATGACGATTTTCACTTAGCTACTAATTCTATCTTGCATATATACAGTGCTGATAAGAGTATGGTTCTGGGAGGATTCACTGCAGCTAACAACAAATCGTCTGAACTGTTTGCCTCTGGAAATATTCTTGGAGAATCTGTAGTTTTAGAGCTGTTCGAGCCTTTAAGCGATTACGGGCAAAATCGAGTTTCGATAGAAAAAATTGGTTACGTCTATAGAAATGCCTTTGCTGAAGTAAATGGCGAGTTCAGAGGAGGAGGCTCAGGCTCTTGTGAGGTAAATGTAGCATGCTCTGAAGGTGACTCTTGGACCGATGAAGAAAAGGGAGTAGTAAGAATACTTCTAACAAGTAACCAAGGCCAAGGTTGGTGCACCGGTTCTCTAATAAATAATACTTCCCTAAACTGCGTCCCATACATTCTTACAGCATGGCATTGTGGTGAAGCCTCCTCTCCTGCTCAGTATAACCAATACATCTACTATTTTAATTATCAGACAGGGTCGTGTGGAGGAAACTCTGCATCAGGAACACAATCTATAACCGGAAGTACACGAATAGCTTACAGTAATGACGGAGGAGGAAACTCTGGATCAGACTTTTTACTGACACAAATTGATTCGGATATACCTTCTTCTATAAATGCTTATTACAATGGCTGGAATGCCATTAATACAGCCAGCTCTTCTGGAGTAGGAATTCACCATCCTTCAGGTGATTACAAAAAAATAAGTACCTATACCTCTAATTTAATCTCCACTTCCTGGGGAAGCGCCAGCAACTCTCACTGGAGAGTGACCTGGTCAGCTACCGAAAACGGTCATGGAGTTACTGAAGGGGGTTCTTCTGGATCCCCAATATTTAATGATGACGGCTTAATAATAGGCCAATTAACTGGAGGAAGTTCATTCTGTAATAATCCTACTAGCCCAGACCTGTATGGTAAAATGTCTTACAATTGGACATCAAATGGAACTCAAAATTTCGAACAACTCAAATTATTCCTAGACCCTACAAACTCAGGCCTGCTAACTTTAGAGGGGACATACGCTCCGTGCAGCGACCCAACTATTAGCGGATGTACCGACCCTGAAGCTTTAAATTATGATTCTGAAGCAGAAGTTGATGATGGGTCATGTATCTACCCTTGTTTGGATGCTGAAGTAACACTAAGCTTTACTTTAGATTGTTATGGTTCTGAAACTAGCTGGCAGCTAATAAATAGTTCTAATCAAGTGATCTATGAAGTAAATGAAAACACTTACTCTGGCTCAGAAGGAGATCTTCAAGCAGGAGGTAGTTCAGACCTAGTTCAGTTGTGTATTCCAGCAGAGTGCTATACGTTGGTTTTAAATGATTCTTATGGAGATGGATTATTCGGTTCTCAATGGAGTTGTGAAGTAGATGGAGATTTAGTTATTACAGATGCTGAGGGAGTGGTTTTATTTGATTTAGATGACCCTAACTTTGGAGAAACTGTAAGTATTGATTTTTGTCTTGATGAAATAGATTTAGATGATGATGGATTCTTAGTGTCAGAGGGAGACTGTAATGATGGAGATGACACTATTTACCCTGGCGCACCAGAGATATGCGATGGAGTAGATAACAATTGTAATGGAACTATAGACGAAAACTTCATAATCAATACTTATTGGTTAGATGATGATAATGATGGTTTTGGAAATCCAAACATTTACACCTCTAGTTGTTTAGCACCCGAGGGATATGTTTCTAACAGTGATGACTGCGATGATGAAGATGAAAACATTAACCCCAATAATAATGAAATCTGTGACGGTAAGGATAATAACTGTGATGGATTAATAGATGAAGGTTTTGTTACCAGTATTTTCTTCCTAGACAGTGATGATGATGGATATGGAAATCCTAATGTGAGTGTTAATTCATGCTTTATGCCCAGCGGATACGCAGATAATGATAACGACTGTAATGATGCCAATACAAATATTAATCCGGGAATGAGCGAAGTCTGTAACAACGCAGATGACGACTGCTCTGGAGTTATAGATGATAATCTAATTACGCAAATTTACTATGAAGATGATGATAACGACTCATTCGGTAATCCTAATGTTTCTGTAGAGGATTGTTCTCAGCCAAACGGTTATGTTCTAAATAGCTTGGACTGCGATGATACTGACGATGACATTAACCCTAACGGAACAGAAATTCTTGATGATACTATAGATCAGGATTGTGATGGATCAGATTTAGTGACAGGAATTTCTGAGAACACAATAAGTGTATTTAACATCTACCCCAACCCTGCAAAGACCATATTCTATATAAATGGTTTAACTGAAGGGCAGAAAATAATGATTAGAGACACCACAGGAAGGTTAGTTAGGTCCCTGACAGTTAAATTAAGTGAGGTCTTTTCTATTGATGTTTCCTCATTAGCTAGGGGAGCATACTTTATTAATGTCTCAGATAATCTGCTAACCACCTCACAAAAAATAATCTTAAACTAGCCTTTAAACCTAGTTACTTTTCTTATCGAGAAAACTTTTTTGAATCCTATTCCTAAATCAGATTATTCTATTTGAAAAACGACTAGGATTTTTCATGGTCTCCTTTTTTTACATGAGCGATATATTCACTTCTATCAAAGACAAAATTATTGCCCGTCTTAACAAGTAATAAGAGCGACCATAGAAGTCTATAGTTAGAAAGGTGATGACCTGAAGTCTCTTTATTTTGAACTACAAAAACTTGACGATAAAGTATTTGGCCTGGCACCAAGTATCTAAGATCTAA
>CESI01022063.1_pt1 | contig 25701 bp, 23 predicted proteins | sample 356301 | NCBI WGS metagenome assembly CESI01 (sample SAMEA2621423, study PRJEB7988) | marine metagenome | biome: marine biome (ENVO:00000447); feature: deep chlorophyll maximum layer (ENVO:xxxxxxxx); material: "saline water (ENVO:00002010), including plankton (ENVO:xxxxxxxx)" | depth 40 m | reverse complement strand
TATACTAAAAGATTTCAAAAATAAATCCCCAGACTATTATCATTGTATAGTTCCTAGCAGTGGAGGGAAAGACAGTCATTACCAAGCAATAAAAATGTTAGAATATGGTTTAAACCCCTTAGTAGTAAATGTTGTTCCAGATAAGTTGGCTGAGATTGGAAGACATAATATGGAGAATATGAGATATTTAGGTGTAGATACAATTCAGATATCATTAGATCCAATAATTCGAAGAAAAATAAATAAATTTTCTCTAGAAACAGTTGGTGATATTTCTTGGCCTGAACATATTTCTATTTTTACTGTGCCAGTTAAAGTTTCAGTTAATATGAAAATACCACTTTTAATTTGGGGAGAAAGCGCTGAAAATGAAAATGGTGGCCCAATTGAAACATTAGATAATAATATTCTAAATAGAAGATGGCTTGAAGAGTTTGGTGGATTATTAGGTTTAAGAACTAATGATTTAGAAGATATATTAAAGATTCCAAAAAATAAATTAATTCAATACACATACCCATCTGAAAAAGAATTAAAAAGTGTTGGCAGTATGGGTATTTTTTTAGGACAATTTCTACCTTGGGACAGTCTTAAAAATGCTGAAGTTGCAGCTTCACATGGTTTCAAATATTATAAAAATAATGTTGAGGGAAACATGGTCCCGTACGAAAATTTAGATAATGTTTATATGAGAATACATGATTATTTTAAATTTTTAAAATATGGATACGATAGAATTACAGACTGGTCTGGCTGGAATATAAGAAATGGAAAAATATCCAGGAAAGAAGCTGTGAAAATTAATCAAGAAAAATCAGGTAGGTATCCAGAAACTTATTTAGGTTATCCACTTAAAGTAATCTTAGATGAGATAAATTGTTCACAAGACGAATTTGATAACATTTGTGACAAGTTCACAAATAAAAATTTGTTTCAGTGCAATAATAAAGGTCAACTTATTAAAGATGAGACTGGAAGCTTAATTTTAAAAAATAGGGATTATGAGTAAATTTGAGATTGTAATCGTTGATTACAATACTGGTAACGTTGACTCAATTTTAAAGGCTGTAAAAACCACCAATCAAAGTGTGGTAATTTCAAATAATAAAAAAGATATCCAAAATTCAAAAAAAATAATTTTGCCTGGACAAGGAAGTTTTGATTATGGGATGAATCAGTTGAATGAACTAGAAATAAAAAATATAATCTTAGATAAAGTCTTAAATGATAAAACACCTATATTGGGAATATGTTTAGGTATGCATATATTTGGAGATTGGGGATATGAAAATAACATCAAAACTGAAGGTTTGGGTTTAATTAATGGAGAAATTAAAAAGATTCCCTCTAATGTAAAACTTCCCCACATTGGGTGGAATGAAGTAAAATTTAAAAAAAAAGATCAAATATTAAAAAGTATTGAAAATAATAAAGATTTTTATTTTGTACACAGTTATTATTTTGATTGTTTAGACAAAGATGAAATTCTTGCAACTAGTAATTATGAATTTGAATTTCCATCTATTATTAAAAATAAAAATGTTTATGGATTTCAGTTTCATCCAGAAAAAAGTTTAAATAATGGAATAAAACTTTTGAACAACTTTCTAAAACTTTGATGCTAAAAATAAGAATAATACCAACATTATTGTATAGTCACAATTTAGTTAAAGGAAAAAATTTTAAAAGTTGGAGAGTAGTAGGCAATCTTTACCAAATGGTTAAATTGTATAATTTAAGAGAAGTGGATGAATTAATTTTTTTTGATATTGATGCGGGCAACAAAGGCTTAATTCAACTTTCATTAATTGATGAGTTTGCAGATGAGTGTTTTGTACCATTAACTGTTGGTGGTGGAGTTAAAAAAATGAAAGATATTGAGGATTTATTGAAAGTAGGAGCTGATAAAATATGTATCAACACAGCATCAATTGAAAATATTAAATTTATCGAGGAAGCAGTAAAAAGATATGGGTCACAATGTATAGTAATTTCAATAGATTATAAATTAAATGAAAATAATGAATTTGAAGTTTTTAAAAATTCGGGAGGGAAAAGAACAGGCCTTTTATTAGAAGAGTATGTAAAAAGAATATCAGATATAGGTCCGGGTGAAATAATTCTTACTTCAATTGATCATGAAGGTGTGATGAAAGGTTATGATATTAAAAATATTTTAAAAATGAACAAAATAAGTAGTTCACAAATAATTGCATCAGGAGGAGCAGGGAACTGTGAAGACATTTATCAAGTAATAAAAGAAACGGGTGTTAAAGCTGCCACAGCTTCAAGTATATATCATTTTACTGAAACCACACCTTTAGATGTTAAAAAATATTTAAAAAAAAAAGGAATTTCAGTAAGAATTTAAAAATTAATGAAAATTGTAAAAAGAAATAAGTTTGTAAAAATTGTAATTTTTGAAGAAAAATATATTACAAAAAAATTTATTAATTGCCTGAATGATAAATCGATAAATAAATATTTAGATGTAAGGAAAGAAAAACAAAGTAAAAAAACTGCAATTAAATATTTTAATGAAAGAGAAAAAAATAGAGATTATTACTTAGGAATACTAAATAACAGAAATTCATTAATTGGGACAATAACTCTAAGAAAAATTAATAAAAAAACAGTAAGCATAGGCTTTATGATAGCAATTAAAAAATATTTTGGAACTCAACAAAGTAAAGATTCTTTTATAATGGCTTTAAATTTTGCATTTAATAGACTTAATGCTAAAATAATTTTAGCAAAAACAGAAAAAAAGAACACAGCTTCAAATTTTAATTTAATGAGAAATGGGTTTAAAATGTACCAAAAAACAGATAAATCATTTTATTTTATGAAAAAAATAGATATTAATTAATATGACTAATATAAAAAAGAGTTTAGACGATTTATTTTATTTAATTTTAAAAGTTCCTAAATCAAAAAATAAAAATAACTTAAATTATAAAAATATAAAAAAATGGGACTCCTTGAACCATATAAATTTGATATTATCGATAGAAAGTAAATTTAAGATTAAGATTACGCCAGAGCAAAATTTTAAACTTAATTCATATAAAAAAATATTATTATTATTAAAAGATAGATGAATGAAATTAATGTTACACCATACCATAAGGTCTTTGAAAAATTAAAAAAAAACAGTAAGTTAAATAAAAAAATACAAATTTACTCATTATATAATTTTAACCCCTTAGTTTTGGAGAACTTTACCCAGTTCTTTCTCTCAAAAAAAAAAATAAACGTAAAATTTATAAAAAGTGATTATGATCAAATAGATCAGGAAATATTTTCATCTCAGTTTATTAAAAAAGCAAAAAATTCAAGATTTCTTTTAATTGGATCGGATATTAATATAAAACTGTTTTATAGCTATAATTTAATTAATCAATATTTAGAGAATTTAAAAAATAATATTAGAGAAGTATTATTAAGAACAAATAAAATAGATAATATAAATATTATATTTTTTAATGTTTCGTTGTTAATATCTAGCTACTATACATCAAAAAAAAATTTTGATAAGATTCAAAAAAAAATAAAAAAATTTAATGAGTTTTTAATTAATCTATCTCTAAAAAATAAAAATTTAATAATTTTAGATATTGATAAGATAAAAACTTTTATAGGTAGTAAAAATTTTTATGATGTTTCAAATTATTACCTTTCAAAAACACCCTATTCAGAAATAACAAATAATTACATATCTTTTGAACTGACAAAAATAATTAATGCAGAATTAAATATAAGAAAAAAATGTTTAATAGTTGATTTAGATAATACACTATGGGGTGGAGTGCTAGGAGAAGAGGGGGTAAATGGTATTGATCTAGGGAAAACATTGAATGGTGAAAATTATAAAAATTTTCAAAAATATTTAAAAGTATTGCAGGATAGAGGGGTAATTTTAGCAATATGCTCAAAAAATAACCTTTCAGATGTAAAGGAGTGTTTCAAAAATAATCCAGAAATGTTTCTAAGACTTACTGATTTTTCTTCATTTCAAATAAATTGGGATGAAAAGTATTTAAATGCTAACAAAATAGCTAAGGAGTTAAATATTGGTAAAGATTCCATAGTTTTTTTTGATGACTCAGAATTTGAGCGAGAGCAAATGAAGAAATTTAATCCAAGTATAAACACACTAGATTTTCCCAAAGATCCTAAAAATTTTATACAGGCAGTAGAAAATAGCTTATATTTCTATCAGAATAAAGAAACTACAGAAGATAAAAGAAAAAAATCTCAATATAAAATGATGGGCAAAGTTAATCGTGCCCGAGTAAATGCTAAAAATATTGATGACTTTCTAAAAAACCTTTCGATGAAATTGGAAATATCAAAGATAAATAAGTTTAATTTTGATAGATCAGTGCAACTTATAAATAAAACAAATCAGTTCAACTTGACCACAAAGAGATACTCAAGTGCACAATTGCGAAACTACTTAAACTCAAAAAATCAGTTATCTCTGATAGCAAAGGTAAAAGATAAGTATGGAGATAATGGATTTACCGCATTGGTAATGTGTAGAAAAAAAAATAATAGTACATGGATAATAGATAATTTATTATTATCGTGTAGAATTTTCGGGAGAGGAATTGAGAACATATTACTTATTGAAGTATTAAAAAATTTGAAGCAGCAAAATGTTAAATCAGTTGAGGGTAAATTTGTACAATCAGATAAAAATTTAATGTGTAAAGATTTTTATACGAATAATAAGTTTATGAAAAAAAGTGGATTTTTTTTGTTTGATATAAAAAATCTAAAAGAATTGAAAAATTCTTATGTAAAAGTAAAATACCTAAAATAAATCTGATGGAATTTAAAATTACAAATCGAGAAGGAAGAAGTTTTGCAAAACTAAGTGGGGACAATAATTCAATACATTTAGATGATATAATTGGATATAACTCATTATTTGGGGAAAAGATATGTCATGGATGTTTGGTTATGTTAAAGTTTTTTGATTTAATTAATTTGAATAAATTAATAAAGAATAAGGAAAAGTATTTAATTAAAATAATTTTTTTAAAGCATTTTTCATACGAAAAAAATATTAAGATTTTAAAAAAAAAAAATTATTTTTTTTTTTTATCAGTCTAAAATACTTATTGCAGAATTAAAAATAAATTATCATAATAAATTTACAAAATTTAATTTAGTTAAAAAACAATCTTTTAAAATTGATATAAAAAAAAATAAAAGAAATAATAATATTGAAAATCTTTCATTACTACTTAGAAAATTATCTATGTTTGTGGGTACAATTTTTCCAGGTGAAGATTCTATTATAAGAGATGTTTCAATAAATTATAATAAAAATTTCTATTTTAGTGAAAAAAAAATAGATATATTTTCCAAAAAATTAGACAGACGATATCCAATAATTAACAATAAAATTGTTCATAAAAATTATAATATTGAATTTCAAACTTTAATTAGGCCGAGTTTTAATTTTAAAAGAGTTAAAATAAATAAAAAAATAAAGAATATCACAAATAATATTAAAGATAAAATATTAATTATAGGTGCTGGCTCTGGTATGGGACGTGAATTATTAGATATTTATAAATTAAATAGTAAATTAAAAATAATAGCCACATATTATAAAAATAAAATTTTAATCAAAAATAAAAATATTAAAATCATTAAGCTAGATATAGAAAAATCAATTAAGAAAGTTAAAAAAATAATTAATAATTTCAATAATATAACTGTATATTATTTTGCAACACCAAAGATTAATCTTGATATTAAAGATAATGAATCTTTAAACCAGTATAAAAGGTTTTATATAAAATATCCTTTGGAAATATTGTCTTCATTTAAAGGACAAAATATCAAATTTTTTTATCCATCTACAGTTTATGTAAATAAAATTAAATCTACTTATGCTGAAATAAAAAAAAATGCTGAATTAAAACTTAGAAGGATAAATAAAAAAAATATTACAATTAATTTGTTAAGAATTGATGAAGTAAACACTAAACAAAATATATCATTATCCAATAAAAATTTGCCTACATTTACACAATTAGTTAATAAAAATAAACAGTATCAAAACAAAATTTTTTTTATTAAATGATTATTTATAAGTCTAAAATTAATAAATTTTTTTTTGATTAATTGAATCGTGTGTGTTTAGATTTTTTTTAGTTCTTTTTCCAATCAGCTTAAAATACATTTCTGGCTTTGTGAAGTTTTCTGGTCTACGGATTATTAAATTCTCCTTTTTGATTATTTGATTTTTTAATAATCCTTTATTAACATAAATCCCTTTTCTAAATAATTTTTTAAATTTTTTTTCATATTTTGAGGGATCAATTTTCATTAATCCTGGTAATTCATTTAAACTTTTTGCATAATCGCATATTACTTTTAGATCAATTGGATCTGCAGATAGTGAATGATCTAAACCTGTTTTATTTTTGTTAAGAGTAAAGTGTTTTTCTATTACTTTGGCATTCATATTTAATGCAAAAATTGATGCAGCAACATTTTTACAATGATCTGAATATCCAATTGAATATTTATTAAATTTATTTTGCAAGGATGTAATTCTTCTTAAATTAGCTTTATTATATTCACAAGGGTAAAGAGATACACAATGTAATATAACAACATTTTTTTTATTAATTATTTTTAATGCCCTGGCTATCTCTTTACTATTAGACATTCCTGTCGATAAAATTATAGGTTTTTTGATTTTGGAAATTTCTAATAATAAAGGTATGTCAGTAATATCTGATGAAGCAATTTTTATAGCATCTAACTTCAATTTTTTGACTAATTTTAAACTTTCAAAATCAAAAGGGGTACAAATAAAATCTATTTTTATTTTAAAAGCTAAACTACGTAATTTTTTTAAAGATTGATAATTTAAGCACACTCGTTTCCAAATATTTGAAAGGTTTTCTTTTCCAGTATTTTTTTTTTGAAGATTTGTTTTTTTTGCTTTAGCTACTGCTAAAGTGCTTGGTTGGAATACTTGAAATTTAACAGCATCTGCGCCAGCCTTTTTTGCTTCTACTATAAGTTCTTTTGCAGTAGCATAGTTTCCTTCATGATTAATTCCAATTTCTGCAATAATATATGGCTTATTCAATTTGTTAAATATCATTTTAAAGTTATTTCAATAGTAATCTAAATAAAAATGTTATATCAATTTTTTTTATTAAGTAAAATTTTTTATAAGTGATTAGAAATCCAAAAGTTATCATAAAAAAAATAATCAATTATTCTGAACAATCAATTGATAAGAAAGACGTTAGAAGTGTAGAAAAGATTTTACTTAGTAAAAGTATATCTCAAGGACCTGCTACAGCAAAGTTTGAAAACAAATTAAAAAATTATTTTGGGGCAAAATATGTAAATTGTTTATCAAGTGGGACTGCTGCACTTCATTTAATCGGCAAGGTACTTAAGTGGAAAAAAGGTGATAAAATTATAACAACACCCAATACATTTGTGGCTACAGCAAATGCAATTTGCTACTCTGGAGCAGACCCCCTGTTTGTTGATATAGATCAAAAGTCATACAATTTAGACTTAAATAAATTAGAAAGTAAAATAAAAAAAACTAACAAATATAAAAAAAAAATAAAAGCAATTATTGCAGTAGATTATGCAGGAAATCCGTGTGACTGGCCTAATTTAAGGTATATAGGAAACAAATATAATCTATCTTTAATAAATGATAATTGTCATGCGTTAGGCTCAAAAATTAATAATAATTCTAAATATGCAATAAAATATGCAGATATAATATCACAAAGTTTTCAAACATTAAAAAATATCACTACAGGTGAGGGTGGGGCTGTTATTACAAACAATTTTGATATTTATAAAAAAATCAACGTTTTAAGAACCCACGGATTGATAAAAGATTTAAATTCTAAGAAATTTTGGGATAGTGAAATGAATGAACTAGGATTCAATTATAGAATAACTGATTTTCAATCTGCACTAGGTATTAGCCAATTGAAAAAGATTAACACTTTCATTAAAAAAAGAAGAATAATTGCCAGAACATATAATAAGTTTTTCTCTTCTTATGGTGATCTTATTTCTCCACATGTTAAAAAAAACATTTTTCATTCGTATCACCTTTACCCCTTACTTGTTGATTTTAAGAAAATTAAAATTAAAAAATTAGAATTATTAAATTATTTTTTAAAAAATAAATTTAGATTGCAAGTACATTATAAACCAATACATCTATATAAATTTTATAGAAAAAAGTATTCTTATAAATCTGGTGATTTTCCTGTCGCTGAAAAATTTTATGAAAATGAAATTTCTTTGCCAGTACATCCAAATCTAAAGATTAATGAACAGTTTTATTTTTTATATCTATTTAAAAAATTTCTAAAAATTTAGACTTTTATAAATGTATCACTTTTGAAATTTTGCTATTTTTATAAACACCTCTGGTATCAATTATTATTTTAGATTCATTTTTTATTTTTTTATAATCAATATCAGAGTGATCAGTACAAATAATAGTATAATCGTATTTCTTATAATTATTTACATTAACACTAAAATACTTTTTACTATCGATACTAAGACTTGGAATGTAAGGGTCTGTATATTTAATATCAAGCTTCTTAACTTTTGAGAGTTTTTGGAAAATTTTAATTGATGGAGACTCTCTAATATCATTAATATCAGCTTTATACGCAACTCCAACTATCAATAACTTATTTACTTTTTTTTTATCAATTAAATCTATAATTTTTTGCACTATCCAATTATTAACTTCAATATTCATCTTTGTGCCTAAATCAATGAACCTTGCTTTTTGCTTATTTTTTTTTGCAACCCATTGCATGAAAACTGGGTCTATCGGTATGCAGTGACCACCTATGCCTGGTCCTGGAGAAAATTTTTTAAATCCAAAAGGTTTTGTTCCCGCTGCATCAACTACATCATGAATATTAATATTCAACTTATTTGTTAAAATTTTCATCTCATTTACTAGGCCTATATTAACAACTCTGAATATATTTTCAAAAACCTTACTGGTTTCGGCAACCATTATAGATTTACATAAATATATTTTTTTAAAAATAAAGTTATATAAATGTAAAATTTTTTTTTCACAATTTTTACTATATCCAGATACCAGTTTTGTTATATCTTGATATCTCATTTTATTTGTATGAGCTGATGAACCAGGATCTATTCTCTCTGGAGAATAGGCCAAGAAAAAATTCTTTCCTATTTTAAATTTTTGTTGAAGTTTTTTCAAAAATATTTCTTCTGTCGCCCCAGGATAAACACTGCTTTCTAGGATAATCGTTTGATTTTTTACAAGAAAAGGATAAATTTTTTTAAAAACTTTTTTTAGATACGACATATCTGGACGATCGTTTTTCAATGGTGTTGGTAAACATAATATTAAGTAATTGCATTTGGATATTTTTTCCAAGCTCTTTTCCATAAGATAAATATTATCTTTTTTTATAGACTTAAATTCTTTGTTGCGAATGTCAGAATTATAAGACTTGTTTTCTTTTATCATTTTAATCTTAGTTTTGTCATTATCAAAACCAAAAACTTTAAATTTTTTATTTATTAGTATTAAAAGAGGTAATCCAACATAACCCAACCCTATAATGCCAATAATTTTTTTTTGATTTACTTTCATATTAATTTAGTCTTTGAAAACCACTTTGACAAATAGGGCCTTCTAAATATTTATCCACAGATAAAGAATTAGTTTCAAATTTTGAAATATTGTTAAATATTCCATCCAGTATATCAAAATAATTTTCCATTATAGAGTCATCATGTCTTGTTGAAACAAATAATGCATTAGCAGCAAGATGTCTTTTTTTTAGCATCTCTTGAGTAATAAATGTTTTATATTTAATCCAATTTTTTGACTTAATACTAAAAGTTGACAATGCAGGAATTCCAAGTATCTGCATTTCTAAATTATTTCTTTTTGCAATTTCGGCCCATGTTTTTTGAATCTTTAATCCTTTTTTAGTTATAATTTCCCATGATTTTATTTTTTCCATTTGTCTTAAAGTTTCTAAAGCAGCCACTGGTCCTGTTCTTTCAGTCCAAAAAGTACTACTAATAAAAGAATCTTGAGCATAATCCATTATTTCACGTTTACCAATAATTGCTGAAATGCTATAACCATTTCCCATTGCTTTTCCAAACCATGCCATATCAGGATTAACTCCATACAATTTATGCAATCCACCAAAAGTTTGTCTAAATCCTGAGGTGCACTCATCAAATATTAAAACTATCTTTTTCTTAGTGCATAATTTTCTAACTTTTTGTAAAAACCCATTTTCAGGTTTAAAATTTCTTGAAACTTCCATTTTTACTGTCCCGATGTCATGCTTTCTAACTATTTGCTCTAATTCATTAAAATTATTGTATGTGAAAGGAAATGCAGTGTTTTTTAAATTTTTGGGAACTCCATTAGCCTCAAGTCCTCCCATTAAGTGGGGCTGTAAATTATTTTTATTTGTTATATTTGCAGCCAAATACCAATCATGCCAGCCATGATATCCACAGAATGCAATTTTATCTTTACCTGATGCAGCCCTTGCAATTCTTACTGCAACAGCTGACGCTTCACCACCTGTTCTAGCTAATCTTGTCATATCTGCCCAAGGATGTAGGTCTAAAAGCTTTTCACATAATTGAACTTCTTCAGGGCAATTTAATGTACTCCCATTACTTTTTTTTATTGCCTTTATAACTTCTCCATCAATTTTATCATTTGCGTAACCAAGAATGTTACACCCAATTCCCATTAAAGATAAATCTCTATATTTTTTTCCATCAAGATCCCAAACATCTATTCCTTTGGCTTTAGTAAAATAAGCTGGCCACTTTTTTGGATGAAATAATTCAGGTCTTTTGGATAAAAGCATATTTCCACCAGGTATTATTTTTTTAGCTCTTTTCCAAAGTTTGTTTGATTTTGTCATATTTGCACCTTCATTTCTTTCTATATGTGAGTTGACTTGATATTTTTTATTTGTCTTAATTAATGATACTATTTTTTCCCAACCAAAGTAAATATCTGGTTTAAAGTGATTAAATATTCTTTGTAAAACTTGAAAATCCTCAGTTTCATCAAGAGTTAATCTCAATTTAGAGTAATCTTTTTTATTTAAAACATTAAATTTCTTGTTTTTATTTAAATTCCTAATAAATGGAGTTACATGTTCTTTATCATACTGTTTTTTTACTTGAAAATTAGCAAATTCTAATGCTTCAAAGTCAAAAATTTCTATATCTAGGCCATCTGGAAAAGTTACTGGTTCAATATTACTTAAATAATTAACTTTTTTATTCTCATAAACAGTAATTAGCTTGTCGACTAATTTAGGGTCAGCCAAGATGCCATCAGCAGTTATTCTAACAATTGTAGCTGCTTTAAATTTTACTGCTGCTTTATAATATCTATTTAAAACGTTTTTTTCACTACCTATAAAGAATTTAATTTTTTTTTTTTTTAAGAAATTAATAAGATTTTTGCTCTCCTTAGTTGTTGCTATGACAATTTCATTTAATTTTTTTGACTTTTTTAATCTTCTATACAAAATTTCTATTAACATCATATTATTGATTTTAAACAAAATTTTATTAGGTAATCTTATAGAGTTTGTTCTTGCTTGAATTATAGCAACAGTATTTTTTACCATTTTGCTGGGTTGATTAAATCAATCTCTTTACTTGCATCAATAGACTTAGTTTGAATTTTCAAGTAACCAGCTGCTTTAATCAGTAAATTAAACTGTTTGGAGTTGTCTATTCCAACAATTACCTTATCAATATATTCATTTGATAGAGCGTATTTTAAACAAATTTCAAATTTAGGAATCTTTATTTTCTTTTGTAATTTGTTCCAATTATTAAAATATTTTTGGTATTTTTTAAATTTAGATGGAATTTTGCTTCCCTCTAATAAAAGTAGGCCTTGTAAAAATGTAGTTCTAGTATGAATTTCAATATTTCTATCCTTAAGATCTTGTAATATATTTGACTTTATTAATCTTTGATCAAAAATATTAAATGGAAGCAAGACTAGATCAATTTTATATTTTGATATTACTTTTTTTAGTTCTTGGATTGTATAAATGGAAACTCCAATTTTATTAATTAAACCTTCTTTTTTAGCTTTTATCAAACCATCATAAATTTTATATCCTTTTTTATCTAGTAGGTATTTTGTATTATGAACATGTAACCCATATAATTTAGTTACATTCAACTTTTTTAAAGATTTTCTTACACTTTTTAAAACCCAATTAACTCTATCGATTGATGGTTGTGTTACTGGCAACTTTGAAACTAATTTAAAATCTGAAAACCCTAAATTTCCAAGTCTTTGTTCTGAATTACCATAAACATTTGCTGTATCCACAGTACTAATGTTAAAGGTTTTAGATATATTCTTTATCTTTTTTATTTCTAAATCTTTTAATTTGCCTTCTTTATTTGCAATCCCATAATTAAGTCCAAATTGAAGTGTCCCAATACCTAATTTGGTTATAAAGGCTTTATTATTTAAAATTTCTTTTTTTTTAACTAAACCAATTAAACCATCAAGCAAGTTTACATTTGGAGTGTAATTAGTATCTTGAGTAATTTTTTTTATACTGGGTATTCTCTTTATAATTTCTCTTTCAGCTTTTCTGTCACTTTTACTATAGGGAACTTTTTGAATTTTAATTTTATTTTTAAAAATAGAAGCTACTAATTTTGAAAGCTTAAACATTGTTATAGGCTCTTTATCATTTCCAATATTATAAATTGTATTTCTTTTTCCATTTTCAATAACCTCAAGCACACCATCAGTAGCATCATCTACATGGCAAAAAGATCGAATTTGATTACCATCTCCATAAACCTTTAACATTTTATTTCTTGAGGCAAGGTCAATATATTTTGATATAACAAAATTTTCTTTTTGACCTGGTCCATAAACATTGAAAAATCTAATAATATTATATTCAATATTATATTTTTGAAAATAACCTTTAACATAGTTTTCAGCGGCTATTTTACTTATTGCATACACTGATCGATTTTGAGAAATAAAATTTTCATAAATTGGAAAACTTTTTTGATCACCATAAATTTCTGAAGAAGAAAAATATAAAAAATATTTAATCTTATTATTTTTCGCAGCCTCTAGTACATTTTTAGTTCCTAAAATATTTAAATCTAAGCATTGAGCCAGATTGTCATCTGTATTTTTAACACCTAAAGATGCTGCAAGATGGATTACAGTATCACAATTTTTTGATGCATTGTTTAAAGCCTTTTTATCAAGAATATTACCTTTGAAAAATTTAAAATTATTATTTTTAAAGGAAGGATTATTATTTAAATCAAAAGAATTAACTTTATAGTTATTTATTATTAGTTTTTTAATTAAATATGATCCAATAAAACCAGATCCACCAGTGACAAGTATTTTTTTCATAAGGAATAAATTTATCGATTAATGAGAGATTAATTAGTATAGTATGTTAAATAAATAAAGCTTTAATTCTTGAAATTCAATATTATGCCTTTTAAATGTATCAATCTATACATCTCAAGCATTTAAAACGTATAAAGAGATGATATAAAGTATAAAAAATTTTGTCATAAAAAATAATATGAGCTTTCTTCATTATACAGTTTATGTATAAAAACAATAAACAATAAACAATATTTCTCAATATATTAATGAATTTTTTTGAAAAAATAATAATCAGAAAAAAAATAAAATTCCTTTTTTTAAAATTGTTTAAACAACCAAGTTTTAAAAGAGATGAAAAAAAAATTATTCTTCTAGAGTTTAACAATTGGACTTTTAATCATATAGCTTCTTCATACATTTGCAATATTCTTTCAAATAAACATCAAGCAAAAATTGAAGGATACCCAGGTTTCCAATTAATACAGTCAAGATTAACACAAAATTTTCTAGAGAGATTGAAGTGGAAATTAGGTAATTTATTCTCATTAAATTCATGGGGTATCTATAAGTCATTTGGTGTTAAAAATATCTTCTGGCCTAAATTTGACTCTGAAATAGAAAAAAAAGCAATAAAAGAATTTTATGAATATAAAAATAAAATAAGATCAAAAGAAAATTTACAAAATTATAAAATAAAAAATATACTGATTGGAGATTTGATCTATGACTCCTTCTTAAAAAAAAATTTATACTCAACAATAAATTTAAATTCTAGCCAATTTAAAAATTTTGTTTTTGATTCTATAAAGCTATTTTTCTTTTGGGAAATATATTTTTCTAAAAATAAAATTAGTTCTGTTGTTACTTTTCATTCTGTATATCTAGGAGCATTGCCATTAAGGTTTAGTATTGAAAAAAATATTCCATCTTATGTTGTAAATTTTGAAAAATTTTACTCTCTAAATAAGAATATAAGATATTTTGGAAAAGAATATATAGACTTTAAAAAAATATTTAAGGCTCTACCTAAAAAAATACAAGAGAATAAATTAAAATTTACAAAAACAAAATTGATTAAAAGATTTAACGGATATTTATCTAACGATCTTGTTTATGTTTCAAAAAGTGCTTATGGTAAAACTAACAATAAAAGAATATTAAAGAATTCTCAAAAAATAAAAATATTAATTGCAACGCATAGTTATAGTGATGCACCACATGCTTTGGGAAATTCTTTTTTCCCTGATATATATGAATGGTTAGAAGCAATAGGAAAAATATCAAACTATACAGATTACGAGTGGTACATTAAATGCCACCCAGGCTATTCAACTTATTTTGATAATACTATTGAACTAGTAAAACAATATGTAAAAAGATATCCAAATATTAATTACTTAGATAATAATGTGTCTCATAATCAATTAATTAAAGAGGGTATAAACTATGTGTTAACTGTTAATGGATCTATAGGTGGTGAGTACCCATTTTTTGGAGTAAATGTTATAAATGCATCAAAAAATCATTCACAAGAAAATTACAACTTCACGATAACACCTAAAAATAAAAAAGAATATTTACACATGTTAAAAAATTTAAAAAAACCTAAGAAGGTAAAAAAAATGATGCAAATTTTACAGCATTATTATATGAAATATGAGTACTTTAATGCAAAATGGTTTTTCAATGACCCAAATAAAGTTAAATATTCAGTTGGTGGTTATCATAATCTAACCACATTAGTTTTATATAGATATTGGACTGCGAATTTTGATTTGAAAGCACATGATAAAAAATATCAACAACTTGAGCAATTTATTAATTCAGGCAATTATAATTATGCAGCTCATGATAAATAAGTAAATAAAAAGTAAAATAAAGTTTTAGAAGTTCCCATGCTTCTTTGTAAATCTATTAATTGTTAGTACATCGTAATTGATAGCCGTAATAAGCTAGAGGCAAGTCAAAATTTTTTATATTTTTGCCTTCTAAATTTAACATATTTACTTTATCTCCACTTTTAGATCCATGATCTGTAAAAATTAAGTTATCTCTGTCTAGAAATGCTAATCCTTGAAAGTTTTGATGTGCTTTGGAAATTATTTTATATTCTTTAGTATTAAAATTTATTTTAATCAATTTTCAAAATATGCTCAAACTTTATAAATCACATTAATGATGCTACTAGTAATATGAATGTCCTTCTATTCAAGTTATATTAGCTACCAATATTTAAACTTTTGAAGCATTACTTTTTCTTCTTCAGGAAATCTTTTTATCCCATCTCCAAATATCTTTTCTATTTTATTAAAAATATTACCAAACATTTTCATACCATCTGGAGAAAGAGAGGCTGCTTGATCAGTTCCCCACATAGATCTATCAAGAGTAATATGTCTTTCAATTGAGGTTGCACCAAGCATATATGCAAAAAAACTAGGTGAAACACTTGGCTCATGTCCACTATAACCAACTTTACAGTTATATTTTTTTCGTAAAGTCTTTATCATTTGTAAATTTAATTTTTCTTCAGGACATGGATATAAAGAGACACAATGCATTAATTCATAGTCACACTTATTTTTTTTGAAGATATTTACAGCTTTGGTAATATCTTTCATTTCACACATACCTGTAGATATAAAGGTTCTTTTTTTTTGTTTAGCTACATGCTCTAAAAAAAAGATGTTTGTTATCATAGCTGAGGGTATTTTATTAAAACTATTAATTCTTTTCATTAGATTAAGACTATTAATATCAAAGCATGATGCACTAAAATCAAGCTTTAATTTTTTGGCATAATTTTTTAAAATAGTTAATTGATTTAAATTTAGTTCAATTTTTTTTTTATAAGATAAGTAGGTAATATTTCCCCAAGGTGTATCTCTCATTTTATATTTTTGATCTTCAGGCACACAAATATCTGGGTCTCTTTTTTGAAATTTTACTGCATCAAAATTATTTTCTTTAGCAGCATCAATCATCTTTTTTGCAATTGCTACTGACCCATTATGGTTAATACCAATTTCAGCAATAAGGTATGGTTTTTTGTAAAGTTCAAGTTTATTCATAATCTTTATTTAATTTTTTTTTTATAATACTATTAATTTCAAAATCTAACTGTTCATCAATATCGTAACTATAATTTTTATCAATAACAAACGTTCCAATTTTGCCAAATAATCTATTTTTAAAATTATTAAAACCTTTTTTTTTAAATATATAAAATGATCCATTTTCTGAATAAATATTTTTAATATCTTGTCTCATTTTTCTTTTATTAATATCAAACTTTGGGATAATTTTTTTTTTTAACTTTTCCCATAAAAAAATTTTTGAAGGTATATTTGATGAAAATAAAGAATCTAATTTATTTTTCAAAAAATAATTTAAAGCTTTATCAAAAATATTTTTAGGTCTTAGTGGACATGTGACCTGAGGAAAAACAATATATTCATAATCTGTATCAATTACTTTTATTGCATGTTCAATTGCTTTTTCAGACTGTGATCTTGAAGTCGCTAATGATTTGGGTCTTTTAATTGTTATTATCTTATGCTTTTCTGCATAATTAAGAATTTCATTTGAGTCTGAGGAGATATAAATTTTTTTAATTATTTTTGACTCTTTTAAACTCTTAATAGTCCAGTACATCAAAGGCTTTCCAGAAAAAAACTTTATATTTTTATTCTTTATTCCTTTTGAATTGCCTCTGCATAAAATCAAAGCTATAACGTTGCCCATTAAGAGATATTATAAAGAATAATGAGAAAAAAAATACTTATTTTAATTAACTCAGACTTATATGTCAGGAACTATCTAGAAACTAATGCTTTTGATAAACTAATCAAAAACTTTGATTGTTATTTTGTAGCATTTTCAGGTGATGTTTTTAATAAAAAAAAGCTAACTAGGAAAATTAAGAAAAATTTTATTGGCTATATAAACTATTCTGAATTTGAGCTTAAAAAATTCAAAAAATATCTTTATAAAAATTTTCTGTTAAACAAAAAAAAATCTAAAACAATTGCCTATTTAAAAAAAATTATTTTAAGACCAAAGCTCTATTGGCAGGGAGAGAAATGGTATGAGACTCTTTATAGATTTCCAAAAAGATCAATAAGTTGTTTAAAAAAAAATATTGAATATTTAATTATAAAAATTTTTGATACAAAAGTTTTTATTAAAAAACCAAATTTAAATATGGTGAGAATTTGTGAAAAAATTAAACCAGATCTAGTAATATTTCCACTTCAAGATGCACACCTAGCATCTTTTGACCTATTGCAAATTAATAAAAAAAATAAAACACTTGGATTAATAGATAACTGGGACAATTTATCTAGCAGAGCTACCCATCAACTGAAACCAAAATATATTACAGTTTGGGGAAAACAAACAAAACAACATGCAGTTAAATTTCAAAAATATAATGTAAATAATACTTTTGTAATTGGAACTCCAAGATTTAATGATTATTTTAAAAAAAGAAATATTAATATAAAGTCAAATTTTAAGTTTAAATATATTTTATTTTTAGAAAGTTTTAATAATTTTGATAATTTTTCAATATTAAAAAAAATAGATAATCTTATTGATAGTAACAAAAAATTTAAAAACTATAAAATTTTATACAGACCTCATCCTTGGCAAAAAAAAAATAACATTACAATATGGGAAAAACAATTTAGGAATTTAATATTAGATCCACAAGTAAAAAAAAATTATTTATCTACAAATTTTTCAACTTCTTTTCAACCCAATATTGATTACTATTCATCTTTAATTAAAAATTCAGAAATAGTTATAACGGGCCCAACAAGTATGCTGATAGAAGCATCAATATTTTATAAGAAAACATTATTGCTTGGTTATAAGAGTAAGTCATCAACACCTTATTCTGAAGAATTAAGAAATTTTGAGCATCTGGAAGGAATAAAAAAATTTTCAAATATTAGAATTGTTGTTGAAGAGTCAAATTTAATAAATGATTTATTAGATACTTATAATATCAAGATAAATAAAAAAAAAATTGATAAAATAAGAAATTATTATTTAAATTACTCAGGTATTAGTTATAAAAATATGTTATTTTCAGTAACGAAAAAAATAATTAATGATTAAATTTCCAAAAAAAGAAACATTAAGCAAAATAAAAAAATTTTTTAAAAAAAAAGGATTACAGTCAGTAGTTGCCGCTGCTAAAGATCGGCCATTAAAAATCAATGAATTAAAAAAAGAAAAACCATATAGACCAGAGTTGATTGATTTATATAATTTATATCAATTTATTATTAAAAATAAAAGAATAACAAGTTTAGAGTTTGGGTGTGGATGGTCGTCTTTAGTAATTGCATTAGCTTTAAAAGAAAATAAAAAAAGTTATAGTAAAGAAGTTAAAAGTCTTAGACGTAACAACCCTTTTCAAAATTTTATCATTGATAATGAAAAGAAATATTTAGAAATTGCAAAAAATAGACTTAAAAAATTTGATAGTAACCTATTAAAAGAAAATTTTTTTTTGTATTCTCCAGCGCAAATAACGAAGCATGATTTTCGATATGTTACAGAGTTTATTCAATTACCAAAAATAAATCCAGACTTTATTTATTTGGATGGACCAGACCAATTTAAAATTTCAGGAAATGATAAATTTAACATAGATCATAAAGATTTTTCACCAATGGCTGCTGATATATTGAAGATAGAATTCTTTTTAAATCCTGGAACTATTATATTAATTGATGGAAGAGGATTAAACTGTAATTTTTTAAAGAAATACTTTAAAAGAAAATGGTCATATAAATATATCAAATCATGTGATCAACACATTTTATGTTTAGATAAAGATATTCATGGAGTTCATAGTGAAAAACTATTCAACTTTTTCAATAGAAAGAAAAATAAATAGTTTAAAATAAAGATGTTAAAAAAAATACTATTTATTTTAGATAACAAACAAAAAAAAAAACTAATTTTTTTTTATTTTTTCTCTCTTTTAATTATTTTTTTAGAGCTCTTGGGTTTAGCTATGATCATCCCTTTAGTTGAAACTATTTTAAATCCAAATACCACTTCAAAATATTTAGAATATGTGCCAATTAAATTTTTCAACATTATATCTAATAATTTAATTTTTTTTGTACTAATGGTGTTTAATATTTTGATAATATTAAAAAATATTTTGTTATTTATTGCTCAAAAATATCAAGTTCGTTTTATTAGTTCGTATAATCAAACACTTCAGGTTAGATTGTTCAAAAGCTATATTTACCAACCTGTAAGTAATTTAATGAAAAATAATATTGCAACAATAAATAGAAATGTGATTGATCTTTCAAATGAATATACAACCAGTTTACTAAATCCATTGATTACAATATTAACAGATTTGGTATTGTTTCTATTTATTTTAGCTTTGTTAATTACCGCACAACCTGTCATAACAATTGCTGGTTTAACTATTACTTTAATTATTGGATTTACTATCTTTTTAATAAACAAGAAAGTCTTATTAAGAAATGGTGAAAAATATAAATTAATTAAATCAGAAAGAATTAAAAGTTTAAATGAAACTTTTGGAGCAATTCTTGAAGTTAAATCTTTTAAAAAAGAAAAACAATTCATAGAAAAATTTGAAAATACTACAAATATACTTAAAGATATCCAAATAAATGTATCAATGTTAGGATATGTACCAAGATTAATATTTGAAGTATTAGGTATTTTTTTAATATCATTATTTTTTTTAATACTAAGTCAAGAAATAGAAAATTTAAGTGAAATGCTAGCAATAGTAGTGCTGTTTGCTTTTGCTATCACCAAAATAATTCCTGTAGTTAATAGAAGTCTAATTAATGCACAAAGAATAAGATATTCACAGCCATTACTGGATGAAATTTATATGGTTTTAATTAACTTTATAAAAAAAAATAATGGTTATTCAGAATCAATTAGTTTTACTGATAAAATAGATATGTCAAATATTAATTTTGAATATGAAAAAAATAATCTTGTTTTAAAAAATATTAATCTAACAATTAAAAAAAATCGGTTTATAGCTATTATGGGTGCTAGCGGAAGTGGCAAAAGCACTTTGTTAAAAATAATTTTAGGATTGCTAAATCCAAAAAAAGGCAAAATATTAATTGATAATCAACCCATGATTACTAATCTAAATAAATGGCAGGAAAAAATTAATTTTGTGCCTCAAGATGTTTTTATTTTAGACAACAGTTTGAAAAATAACATAACACTTGAAATTACAGAAAAAAAAATAGATTTTGATAAACTAGAGTCAGCAATTGATGCTTCAAACTTGAGAAGTTTTGTAAATTCTTTAACAGCAGGATATGATACAATTTTAGGTGATAAGGGTTCTAGAATTTCAGGTGGCCAAAAACAAAGAATTGGAATAGCTAGAGCAATGTACGCTAATTCAGAAGTTATTATATTAGATGAAAGTACTAGTTCAATAGATCAAGAAAGTGAAAATGAAATATTTACCAAATTAAGTCAATTGAAAAACAAGACAGTTATTTTTATAACACACAAGAACACAATTAAAAAATACTGTGACGAATTATATTTATTAGAAAATAATACTCTCAAAAAATTGATTAATGAAAATTCTATTTGATTACCAAATATTTCAATTACAAAAATATGGTGGAGTCTCAAGATATTTTACAAAATTAGCAGAAAGTTTTATTAAATTAAAACATGAAATCACAATTCACTGCCCAGTCTATAAAAATGATTATCTAGAAAATGAGCTGATAAAAAAAAGTGTAAATGGACTAAAAATAAAAAAATATCCTAAATATACCTATCCTTTTTTTAATTATATAAATTATAATTTAACCAGCAGGCATCTAAACACAAATCAAACAGATATTTTGCATTTAACATATTATGACAAAGTTTATAATTTAAAAAAAAAAGTCAAAAAAATATTAACAATTTATGATTTAATACATGAAAAGTTTAATTATTATTATGGCAAGGAGTTACTAAATTATAAAAAAAAATCTATTGATTTTGCAGATGAAATAATCTGTATTTCAAATAATACAAAAAACGATCTCTTAAATTTTTATGATGTAGATGAGGCTAAAGTTTCAGTTATACATCTTGGTGTTGAAGAGAAAAATTATATTAAAAAACTAAAATTTGACCAACAGGTAATTCTTTATGTGGGTGATAGAAGAAAATATAAAAACTTTGACCGTTTTATAAAAGCATACTCAATATCTAATAACTTAGTTAAAAATTCAAAGATTATTTGCTTTGGGGGTGGAAAATTTACTGACGATGAAAAAAAAAATATTAAAAGTTTACATATTCCAGAAAATAAAATTAGTCAAATCTCAGGAGATGATAACCTATTAAACAAACTTTATAAAAGTGTAGAATTTTTAATAGTACCTTCACTATATGAAGGTTTTGGTTTGCCAATTCTTGAAGCTATGTCTTGTGGTTGCCCAGTGTTATGTAGTGATAAAAGTTCAATGCCAGAAGTAGCTAATAATGCAGCACTATACTTTGATGCAAGTGAAGTTGATAGTATAAGATATAGCATGCAAAGTTTTTTTGAAAAAACTATAATTAAAAAAAAATTAATTCAAAATGGCTTTGAAAATATCAAAAAATTTACTTGGGAAAGTTGTGCAAAAAATACACTAGAAATATATAAAAGAGGTAATTAAAATTAATGCAAAAAGAAAAAAGAACTTTTAAGGACAATGCATTTGTTTCAATAATAACCGTTGTTAAGAATAATGAAAAATATTTAGAAGAAACAATTAAAAGTGTAATAAGTCAATCTTATAAAAATTTTGAGTATATTGTAATAGATGGCAACTCTACGGATGACTCATTAAAAATTATAAAAAGATATGATAAAAATATAGATTTTTGGATTTCCGAAAATGATAAAGGAATTTATGATGCCTTTAACAAAGGGTTAGATTTAGCAAGTGGCAAATTTATTGTTTTTGTTAACTCAGATGATTTATTAACTAATAATGCAATCCAAATTCTCAAAGATTATGATACTAAAAATCCAAATATTGATTTTTTATTTGGTGCAGTGAAGAAGCACTGGGGAACTCTCTATGGCTACAGACCTTGGAAAATTCATTTAAGTTGGGGTTTTTATTCAAGTCATTCAACTGGTTTCTATATTAAAAAAAATGCAGCTAAAAAAATAGGTAAATATAATTTAAAATATACTTATTCTGCTGATTATGATTATTTTTATAGAATGGTAATTGAACATAAGCTTAAAGGAATAGGAACAAAAAAAAATGAATTATTTGGAATATTTAGACGAGGAGGATTCTCAAGCAAAATAAAATTTATAGATCATTTTTTTGAAACTATAAAAATTAGACTAGATAATAAGCAAAATAAATTTTTAGTACTTTTTATTTTTATACTTAAATTTCTTAAAAATATAAAAAAAATATGAAAAAAATAATAAAAAAGATAATAAAAAAATTACTAAGAAATACAAATTGGAGAATAAACAAAATATATAGAAATAAATCATATACATCTAGTCGTCCTAAATTAGAATTATTAAATGCAATGCATAACTGTAAAGGAATTATACACATGGGCGCACACAGAGGTGGAGAAGCAGCAGTATATGATTGGTTTAATAAACAAACTATATGGATAGAGGCAAATCCTAAAATAATTGATGATTTAAAAGATCATACATCACAATATATAAATCAAAGGGTTATTCAAGCTCTTCTCAGTGACGAAGATAACAAACTTGAGAATTTTAATATATCAAGCAATGATGGAGCCTCTTCATCAATCTTTTCTTTTGGAAGTTATAAAAAAATTCATGAAAAAATAAAAATGACTGATGTTATGAAATTGAAAACTAATACATTGGATACAATAATTAAAAAAGAACAGATTAATGTAGATGAATATGATTTTTGGGTTGTAGACTTGCAAGGTGCAGAGTTACTTGCATTAAAAGGTGCTAATGAAATGATAAAGTCATGTAAATTTATGTATATAGAAATAAGTAAAGAAAATATTTATAAAAATGGTGCAAATTGGAATGAGCTAAATGAATTTTTAAAAAAAAAAAATTTTATACCTGTGTGGGAACCAGAAGGAATTCATACAGATGTGCTTTATATAAAAAGATAAAGATAAAATAATTGAAATATATACTAAAATTTAATTTTCTTATTTAAAACCATCCAGGAAGGAAGGAAGTATTTTTTTAAACAAAGGATCTAGTTATCTTGTTTATTATGTATTTTCTTACAAACCCCAGCATTTAAATCAAGTATTCGTTTATTAAGTTATAATATTTCATGCAATTTTTTTTATGATCATAATTTTTAATATTGTTAAAGCCGCGTATAATTTTTTTTTTTACAACACCATTATAACTATAATTTTCTAACTTTCTGGCAATATTTTTATAATCGCCCATCTTAACTAATTCTCCAAATTTACCATTTTGCAATATTTCTCTTGGGCCAGTTGGGCAGTCTGTAGAAATAATATATTTTTTTAAATATTGTGCTTCTATAAGCACATTAGGAGACCCTTCAAAAATTGATGTAAGTATAAAAATTTCTGATTGCCTGATGTACTTAAATGGGTTTTTTTTATATCCAATTAATTTAACACTATTATTTAGTTTATTATTTTTTATAAATTTAAGTAAATTATTTTTTTCAACTCCCTTACCAATAATAATTAATTGAATTCTTCTTTTTTTTACTAATTTTATTGCTTTAAGCAGAGTCATAAAATCTTTTTGTAAAGTTAATCTGCCTACAGAAATAATTTTCAAAACATTTGTGGAGTATATTTTCTTTATTTTAACTAAAGAGTTACTTTTTATTTTATTAAAAATAAAAGGATTTAAGATGCAAACGCTTTTAATTTTGTATTTTTTATCCATTTCTTCTTTAAAATCAACACTATTAACAATAATCTTGTTTGCTTTTTTAAAAAAATAAGTAAAAATTTTTTGTTTGATAGGATTTTGACTCCAGCCGGCAGATGAAGAGTTTGATCTAGAGATTACTTTTAGGTTGAAAAGCTTTGATATTATTAAAACATATATATTAGCCTGAAAAGATAAAACTAAATAATTCCTATCAAAAATTAAAATTTTGATTAGAAGTAATAAACATAAAATGTATTTTGGGTATCTCCCCTTTAAAAATTGAAAATTAAAAATTGGATTAATTATTTTTATTTTATTATTAAAGTAACTTTTTTTTGAATTATCAAATGTTAGTAAATGAACATCTTTTATCTTTATCTTTAAGTAATTAAGAATAATGAATAAGTTTTTCTCTACTCCACCATCCTCAATAGAGGGAATAAAAACTAACAATTTTTTTTTATGAAGAGGCATATTTTCTCAATTAATTTTAGCTATATTTTATCACACAAAAGATGACAATCACAAATATAAGAAAAAAAATTTATGTACACTATTATGATGATTTATTCCTGAAAATATTTGGACAGTATTTACCTTAAAGTATCAAATTAAGATTGTTTAGTCTATTAATACGTAAAAATATTATAAATCAAAAACTGTTTAATTTAAAATTGTATTCTTCCATATTTCATTTATATGATTAATTGAAAAAATTAACTATTTTTATTTATCTTTATACATTAAAAAATAAAAGAAATATTTTTTTGAATATGCCAACAAATATTAAAAATTTAAAAATCAGCAAAAAATCTGTTTTGATATTTGGTATTACAGGGCAAGATGGATCCTTACTAGCAAAAGAATATTTAAATAAAAATTTCAAAGTTTTTGGTGTTATTACATCTAAGTTTTTTTCCCCCATTAATCTTGAAAAATTAAATATTCTTAAAAAGGTCAAGTTATTTCATCTTGTGAATATTGATGAATTGGATATTAGACTTTTAATAAGAAAGACCCAATGCTCAATAATCTATCTTTTGTCAGGTATATCGTCTGTAAAGAAATCAGAGACTCACAAACATGAAACGATACTTAGTAACAATTTAATTTTAATAGAAGTGCTTGAATTTGTTAGAGTAAATAATCTCAAAGATATTAAAATTTTTAATGCTAGTTCAGGTGAAATTTTTGGTGACAATAAAGGTATAAACGATGAAGATTCTGCGCTTAATCCATTAAGCTATTATGCTTTAGCTAAATCTATTAGTTTAGAAATTAGTAGATCTTATAGAGTACA
>CESI01088579.1_pt1 | contig 25939 bp, 20 predicted proteins | sample 356301 | NCBI WGS metagenome assembly CESI01 (sample SAMEA2621423, study PRJEB7988) | marine metagenome | biome: marine biome (ENVO:00000447); feature: deep chlorophyll maximum layer (ENVO:xxxxxxxx); material: "saline water (ENVO:00002010), including plankton (ENVO:xxxxxxxx)" | depth 40 m | reverse complement strand
TAGAAAAGAATCTTTAAAAATGAAAAAAACATTACTTTTTATAAATGCAATAGCATTTACGTTAGTCTCATTTGGACAATGCACAGATGATTATGATTGGGGAGATACCGATTATGGTGTTAGTCCTGATCCTGAGTTAGGAGAAACCTTCTCTAATGCCATCTTAAATGAGCCTTATTCCGAAGTCGTTTATATTTTAGTTCCTGATAATGCAAGTGCAGTTATTGACGATGTAAACTATCCAATTGATTCGGTTTTATTAACTAGTATTACCATAGTGCAAGGAATGAATTCATTCACTCCTGAGGAATTTGGTTTGAGTCTGTCATGTAATAATGGTGGAACAAGTATTAATCCCTGCACGTTTATTGGTGGACAGTCGGGATGCGGAGTTCTATCGGGTGTACCATTAATCGCTGGGGATTTTAACATTACGCTTGATGCTAATGTTCATGTTACTGCATCTTTAGGAGGGTTCGATGCTCCTTTAGAATTCCCGTTTAACTATGAGGGTTATACTATCACAGTAGAAACAGAGATCAATATCGAAGAGATCAGAAAACCTTTAGAAGCGGTTAGAATTAGTCCTAATCCTATTTCAATAAAAGGATTAATTCAATTAGATGCTGCACAAGGTGGAGTTGCATATTTTAAAATTTTCAATTTGTTAGGTGAGGAAAAGAAAAATGAAACAATCACTCTTGTTAAGGGCTTCAATAAAATAGCTATTGATGCATCTAATTTAGAGAGTGGCGTTTATCTTTATAACATTGATTTTAATGGCTTCAAAGTGACAAAGAGATTTATAGTAAATAAGTAAATAATTTTTTTAAAAAAGCCGCTCGTTTTACGAGCGGCTTTTTTGTGCATGAAATTTGAGGTAAATATATTGGGCTGTTCAGCGGCTACATGTACTCTGAAAAGGAACACGACTTCTCAATTACTCAATATTCATGATAAACTTTTCTTGATAGATTGCGGAGAAGGTACACAGATTCAGCTAAGAAAATTTAAGTTTAAATTTCAACGCATTTCTAATATTTTTATTAGTCATTTACACGGGGATCATTATTTAGGTCTTTTTGGGTTGATGAGTTCAATGCATTTGTTAGGGAGAACCAAAATTCTTCATATTTATGGTCCGCCAGAACTAAAAGGGTTAATCGATTTAAATATAAAAGTAAGCCAGTCTTATTTAAGATATAAGTACGAATTTCATCCTACTCAAGCAGAAAATTCTGAATTGATTTACGAGGACAGTACAATTTTAATTCACTCATTGCCCCTGAATCATAGAATACCGACTACAGGATTTGTGTTTGTCGAGAAGTTAAAGAAAAATAGAATTATCAAGACTAAAATTGACGAGTACAAGTTGGGTGTAGAAGAAATGCTTCATTTGAAAAATGGTAATGATGTTTTTAGAGAAGGTGAAAAAACTATTTATTCGAAGAATTGCACTCTTGCGCCATTTCCCCCGAGAAAATTCGTCTTTATGAGTGATACGGCGCCATTAACTGAGGGTCTCGAGTTAATTGAAAATGCTGACCTGTTATATCACGAGAGCACATTTTTAAATGATCAAATAGACCGGGCCAAGCATACTTTTCATTCTACAGCAGAACAAGCGGCTTTAGTGGCTAAAAATGGAAATGTGAATAGGTTATGTTTAGGACACTTTTCAAATAGATATAAAGAACTATCCTCGTTTTTGGACGAGGCAAGGCCTCACTTTAAAAATTGTATTTTGGCTTCAGATGGCTTAAATATCCGTATTTAATAACTTATGTGTTTTCGTTCGTGTTTTTTGCAGAACACATTTATCTTTGTTATTTAGAATCATTATAAGTAATGAAGTTAGTAATAGCAGATAGTAGTGAATTAATATTAGAGGGGTTAATCCGAACTTTCTCTACTCCTGAAGTAGATATTTCTTTGATAGTTAATGATTCAAAGACTTTGCTTGAATCAGAGGAGTTAAAGACGTGCGATGTATTACTTATAGACTTTGTCTCATCAGGATTTACTATAGATACTGTAAATCAATCTAGGGCTGTTATGAAAAATGAGAACATATTAGCTATAACTCATGAGCAGAGCGGGTTAACTATCGTTTCTGCAATCAAAGCAGGAGTTAAGTCTTATGTAAAAAAATCATGTAGCATAAAGGAGATAACTGATGCCGTGCGATCCACTGCTAGTGGAGAGGCTTTTTTTTGTGGTCAGATTTTAGAGGCTATACAGTTAGAGAGTATTGATTTAGAGGAAATTGATACTGACAAGTTCACTTGCGATCCTATTAAACTTTCTAATAGGGAATTGGAAGTTGTTAGGTATATTTCTGAAGGATATACCAATTCTCAGATAGCTAACAAGCTTTTCTTATCAAGCCATACTATAAATACTCATAGAAAAAATATTATGGCTAAATTAGGTGTTAAGAATACTGCTGCTATAGTGATGTATGCTGTAAAGTCTAAAATAATTAGCCCTAATAGGTTTTTATTTAACCCAGCTTAGAATGGATTGTGTATATGATACACAATTCCATGACACTTTCGGGTCTTAAGCCGACTAATAATTCTTACTTTTGCACCGCTGTTAAAAGCAACATAAATTGATTCTAGATTTATGTAAACGGAGGATAAACATGATCTATGCAAGATAATTTGGCATCTCAAATAAATATTAGAAGAGTAGAAAAATCTAACATTGAGTCCTTGGATTTTGATGATATTCAATTCGGTAAAGTTTTTACTGACCATATGTTAATTATGGATTACAAGGACGGCAAATGGGGAATACCTGATATTAAACCTTTTGAGCCACTGGTGATGCATCCTGCCACTTCTGTACTGCATTATGGACAATCTATCTTCGAAGGTTTAAAGGCTTATAAAAATGACGAGGGTGATGTTTTTGTATTTAGACCTGAACAAAATGCTAAAAGGTTAAATGTAAGCGCTGCAAGAATGTGCATGCCAGCAGTTCCTGAAAATTTATTCGTTGAATCCATTAAACAATTAGTAAGTATTGATTCAGCATGGATACCTAAAAAAAGAGGTAGTTCACTTTATATAAGACCCCTTCTTTTTGCTACTGATGAATATATAGGTGTTAAACCATCTAGTAGCTATAGACTCATGATTTTTATGGCTCCGGTTGATAAATATTATTCAGGTGCTGTAAAGGTTAAGATAGAAGAATATTTTTCTAGATCTGTAAGAGGCGGAACAGGATTTGCCAAAGCTGCTGGTAATTATGCAGCATCTTTATATCCTGCTAAGCTAGCTCAAGAAGAAGGCTTTGATCAACTCGTTTGGACTGACGCTATAGAGCATAAGTATATTGAAGAAAGCGGAACCATGAACATTATGTTTAGATCTGGTAATAAAATATTTTCTCCTAAAGTAAGTGATAGTATTCTTTCAGGTATTACTAGAGACTCTATTCTTAAGCTAGCAGATAAATGGGGTTACGAAGTTGAAGAGAAAAAGATAGAGGTTCAGGAAATAGTAAATCATCTGGAAAATGGTACTTTGGATGAAGTATTGGGTGCTGGAACTGCCGCAACTATAGCTAGAATAGAAAGCATTGGCTTCAGGGGTAAGATCTACGAGCTTCCGAATGTTAACGATTGGGAATTCTCAAACCGTGCATCTGATTTTTTAGAATCATTAAAAAGAGGAGAGCAGGAAGATTCCTTCGGTTGGGTTCATAAAGTTTTATAGAGCACCGTATCTTAATGTTTGTGGAATCTTGATTATATTTTCCTCAAAATAAATATGAAGATAATCTAAGCTATTTTTGTGCCTTTCGGGAGATTTTTTTTATGAGCGTATTATTAAGACTTAAACATAAATTCAGTAGCTGGTTTCCAGCTAAAATAGCTGATGTTAATCGGACGAAGAGGGGCTTCGGTCTTAATGAAAACCCTTCAGTTCTCATAATATACCAAGATTCAGGTAAAGCTAATTTTAAGAAGAAAAAGAAATTCATTCAACATCTTAAAGGAGAGTATGGCGTTAGAGGTGTTTTAAGTTTAGCTTACTCAGATGTTCAAGAAAATGAATTGCCGGACTATTTTGCTCATTTTAAAGAGCTTGACTATTTTACCAGAACAGATCTGTCTTGGAGGCTAAAACCAGTAAAGACTGCAGCAGAATTAAATTTAAGAAAATTTGATATTCTAATAGATTTAAGCCACGAAAAATGTATTCCTTTGGGTTTGCTAATAGGATTATCTAATAGCAGCTGTAAGGTTGGTAAATCAGGTAGTCCGTATGAAGGTCTTATGGATATAATTATAGATTTACCTTCATCTACTGGAGAAGATGAATTTTTAAAGCATGTGGAATATTACTTATCCAAACTAAGTTTTAAATAAATGAAGGTAAAAGGGCTAGGAGTTGCTATGATTACTCCTTTTAAAAATGATTTGTCCATTGATTTTGATTCTCTGGTAAATCTAACGGAAAGCTTGGTGCTAGGTGGGGTGGATTTTCTTGTGATAATGGGAACCACGGGAGAAGCCGCTACATTAACAGTTGAGGAAAAGCAAAAGGTATTAAATCATGTAGTTGAAACTAATGCAGGTCGGGTTCCTATAGTTTATGGAATCGGAGGAAATAATACTGCTGCAGTTTGTGAGGAGTTAAGAAACTTTAATACTCAAGGAGTGAGTTCAATTCTGTCCGCTAGTCCAGGATACAATAAGCCTACTCAGGAAGGTATCTTTCAGCACTTTAAGTCATTGGGCGAATCGACTCCTTTGCCTATTGTTTTATACAATGTCCCTGGAAGAACCGCCTCTAATATGGAAGCCAAGACTGTTATAAGAATAGCATCAGAGGTTCCGAATATAGTAGCGATAAAAGAGGCTAGTGGAGACCTTAGTCAAATTGAGGAAATTATAAGAAATGCTCCTGAAGGTTTTGATGTCTTTAGTGGTGATGATGGGTTAACCATACCGGTAATGAAATCTGGAGGAATTGGCGTAATTTCAGTAATTGGAAATGCTTGTCCAGATTTGCTTTCAAGTTTGGTGCGTTTATGTGAATCTAGAGAGTATGAATCGGCTAGAGAGGTCTTTAACGTTATGGAAGAGATTATTCCTATGCTTTTCGAACAAGGTAACCCAGCCGGGATAAAAGCTCTTATGGAGCTAGATGAAATGTGTACTGATAAGGTAAGGTTACCCTTAGTTTCGGCTAATCAGTTATTGAAAAGTAGATTTAAAGCTAGTCTGAATGCTTTTCCTTCAGCATAACTAACTCTTATTTACATCTTTTCTGGCATATCGATTCCCAGAAGTTTCATTCCGCTGTGTATTACTCGAGCTGTTAGGCCTGAGAAATTGAGTCTTAAGCCAACTAGATCAAGGTTCTCCTCTTTTAAAATATTTGTGCTTTGATAAAAGGAGTTATAATCTTTAACTAGTTCAAAAATATAATTAGACAATACTCCTGGGTTATAAAGCCTAGCAGCTTCTTTAATTACAGATGGGTAATTATGTAAGGTCTTAATGACTTTCTTTTCAGCTGGAGAGAGAAGAAGGTTATTCGTGGAAGGTTGTGCTTCTTTTCCGGCTTTTTTTATAACTGCCTTTGCTCTTACGTAAGTGTATTGAATAAACGGTCCGGTATTTCCCTGGAAATCTACAGATTCTTCAGGATTGAACATCATTCCTTTTTTAGGATCTACCTTTAGTAAGAAATACTTTAATGCTCCATAACCAATCTTTTTATAGGTGTCCGATTTTTCTTCTTCCGATAAGTCACTAAGTTTTCCTTGAGTTTCAGAAATAGATTTAGCTGTGGCTATCATATCTTCCAGCAAATCATCCGCATCTACTACTGTTCCTTCTCTAGATTTCATTTTTCCTTCAGGAAGTTCCACCATTCCATAACTAAGGTGATAGTTGCTTTTAGCTTTAGAAAAGCCTAATTTATCTAGAATGAGGAACAATACTTTAAAATGATACTCTTGCTCATTTCCTACTGTATAAATTTGATAGGCTAAGTCTGGATAATCTTGATACCTAAGAATAGCCGTTCCTATATCTTGAGTCATATATACTGCTGTTCCATCTCCTCTTAGGACTAGCTTTTCATCTAATCCATCTTGAGTTAAGTCGCACCATACCGAACCATCGTCTTTTTTAAATAAAACTCCTGAATTTAGCCCTTTTTTTATTTCATCTTTTCCGTTAAGGTAAGTGTTAGATTCATAGTAGAGTTTATCGAAGTTAACGCCCATTTCTCGGTATGTGTGTTCAAAGCCTTCATATACCCAAGAGTTCATCATTTGCCATAGTGCAAGGGTTTCAGGATCTTTGCTTTCCCATTTCTGAAGTAACTCTCTGGCTGCATTTATAATAGGAGCTTTTTTTTCGGCAGTCTCTTTATCGTTTCCTTCTTCTATGAGTGCGGCCACTTGAGATTTGTAAACTTGATCAAACTTCACGTAGTATTTACCTACTAATTTATCTCCTTTAAGACCACTGCTTTCGGGAGTTTCTCCTTCTCCATAATTCTTCCATGAAATCATACTTTTACAGATATGAATTCCACGGTCATTTATAATTTGAACTTTTTGAACTTTATGCCCATTAGCTTCTAGTATTTTAGCTACAGAATACCCTAGAAAGTTATTTCTAAGATGACCTAGATGTAAAGGTTTGTTCGTGTTAGGAGAGGAGTATTCAACCATAACTTCATTCTTTGAATTCCTTTTTTTAAATCCGTATGATGGCAGGTCTATTGAATTATTTAGAAATTGGATCCAGTAAGAGTTAGCTATTTCTAAGTTCAGGAATCCCTTTACTACATTAAAGCCTATAACATCCTCTAAATCTTTTACTATTAGCTCTCCCAAAGCTATGGCAGTATTTTCAGGAGAAGTTTTAGATATTTTTAAAAATGGAAAAACCACGACAGTTAAATCTCCTTCAAACTCCCTTTTAGTCTCTTGGACTTGAATAGAATCAACAGCGATGTTAAATGAGTATAAGTTTAATAATGCTTTAGCTGCACTAGCAGCCACTTTGTAATCTATGGTCATAAAGGTCGGGGTTTAAATCTTAGGTAAAAACACTTCTGCCATCATACATCTGGCGCTACCTCCTCCACACAGTTCTATGGTATTTATTTCACTGTGTATTATAGGGTTAAACGACTCTAGTTTAGTCATTTGTTCTTCTTCTAAACTTTGGTGCGCTGAAGTTGACATTACTAGATATGGTTTTCCATCTTCATTTACTACTTGAAGCATATTTCCCGCGAAATGTTCTTTTTGCTCCTCACTAATTTCGATTATTTCTTTTCCGGAATCTTCTAGAGCAGAAATTACATCCATACGTTCATCGAGGTTGTCTATTGTGTCTAAGCAGATTACGGCATACTTATCAGCTATGCACATCATCACATTTGTATGGTAGATAGTTTTTCTTTCGTCTCCTGCGCTTTGCAACGCTGAAAAACTGCAAAGGGAATATCCGAACTGCTCACAAAATTGTGTTGCTGCTGCTTTATCAGTTCTTACTGAAATAGCTGCGTAGCAAATTTTATTTTCTCTGTCTAGCACAAGGCTGCCAGTTCCTTCTAGGAATTTATCGTGTGATTCAAATTCGGTAAAATCTACTATTTCTTTTACAGATAAGCCATAATTATTTCGGATAATTTCTACAACGTCCTCTCTTCTTTCTGCTCTCCTGTTTACGGCGAACATAGGGTAGTAGGCTACTCGAGCATCTTCATGAAATGAAATCCAATTGTTCGGGAAGATAGAGTCAGGAGTATCAGGGCTTAAGGTGTCTTCTATAACTATTACGTTTATTCCTTTATCTTCAAGTTTATTAACGAAACGGGTGAACTCCAACAGTGCTCTTTCTTGAACGTTTTCTGGAGTTAAGCTTTCGAGTGTTTTTTGGTAATAATTATTCACCGCAGTTTGCTCATTCATCCTGAAGCTAACTGGTTGAATCATTAGTATTTTAGACGTGCACTGTTTGGGCATTTAAGAATGTATTTAATCTCTCTTCAAAGGTAGTGTAGAACATCTTAATAAACCTTCCATTTTAGCTATCTCACTATATTTTATTTTCTCAACGGTGTACCCTTTAGATTCTAAAAAAGTATTGGTCTGCTTTAGATTAATCTCTGAAATAACATGGTCTTTATCTATAGAAAAGAGATTGGCACCCATGTTATACATCTGTTCGCTATCTATAAATAAGCAGTTGTCTTCACCAAAATAATTTATGAGCCATTCAGCGTCTTCGGGGTTCTTAAATCCCTCTTTGTGAACAATGGCATGACCCAACCCAAAAGGTTGGAAGCAGCAGTCTAAATGAAGCGCGTTCATCTTAGGGTCTGTATCACTTTTTTTTAGCTCAAATGCTTTTACTTTTTTAGATGGGAATGATTCTTTGAAAAATGCCACACCTTCAACGTTAGTTCGGGATACTTTATAGGTTGAAAAATCTTCGGGTTCAGAATAGCCGATAAAAAGATATTCATTATGTGGCATAATATCTCCTCCTTCAAATCTTACTCCTTCTGGAGCTTCAATAATATTGCCTTTTGAGAAATCACTAATTACTTCTGTTAACGCCTCGATTTCTCTACTTCTATCATTAATAACATTTGCAATGACAAATTTATCATCGATTACAATAGCTATATCTCGTACAAAAATTTGATTGTAATTATTTATATTATTTGGTCTTAACACTTCTATTCCGTTCTTGTTTAAAACCTTGAAAAAGCCCAACATTTCTTCATCTATGGATTTTTGGGTAGGGAAAGTACCATTTTTGATATGCTCTTTGGATTTTGGGTCGTAAGCATCAGATAATTCAGGTGTCCCTCCGAAAGATTTAGACGAACCAAGAATAACAAGCTTTAGCTTAGCATATTCATTTATTACTTTCATGGCTTTATTGACTCTAAGAATTAACGCAAATGTAACTCCGCAAGCAGTTCTTTTATGATGGTTTTTGATTCAAATTCTCTATTTTACCCACAATATCAATTTAGGATTAATTCTTTTTTTACATTTTCAAAATCAAATTCGGCGGCGCTTTCTTTTGTCAAGAATGTTTCTGGTAAGATGAAATAATGATTATTCTCATCCTTAATAATCATTATTTGTTTTTTGTCGTGATATGAAACTTCATGTAAAACTTCGTTTATGACTGCTTGAGCATCCGATTTCAATGCGATGTTTTGTATGACCTGAAAACCAGAAACTGCAGAAGCGCTATCTAATCCGATTGTGGTCTTCATTTTATACTTCTGTAGGAATACTTTATGATTTTTAGATTCATCTATCAATATACATGACTCTTCGAATGTTACGTTCTCTAGTTTAAATGTTTTCATATTATTGAACTGCACATAGTAAAACTTTTCAACTTCTAATCTTTCTAGAGACCTGTATACACCTGGATATATTAAATCGGCTATTGCTTTCGGATTTCTTTTAGTCGTAGCGTCGAAATACGCTTTAATAGCTGTCTCTATTCGTTCCTGCTGAGGTGAAGGATTTTTGGAGTTTGATGTTTCACAACTCATAAGAAGTATTGTAATGTATAGAAAGTATATAGTCTTTTTCATGGTGTTATCTATGGTGGATTTCAAAAGTACATTATTTAACGTGCTGTGATTTATGAATATTCTACTCAATTATAGGTCGCTTGTATGTCAATATAATTGGTTGGTATTTTATTAAATGCGCCTAGAATCAGTGATTATATTTTAATTATGCAACAATTTTAAATAAAAGTAACCTCTTAATATATTTTTGTGCATCCTCGGCCATTCTGCTGGGTGGTTTGGAATAAAAAAAATAGGATTTTTGTGGTTTAAAAAACAGAATTACTGGCTAACAATAAAACCGTCAGGTATACTCTTTATGGGTTTATTAGTCTTGCTTGTCGAGCTATTAATAATAGATATTTCTTCTAACCTTAGCTATGTATTTAGCTAACCTTATAACTTGCTTCGTATAGCCATACTCATTGTCATACCAAGTGTATAGAACTACCCTTTTTCCATCTTCAGACACAATGGTGGCGGGACTATCAAACACTGCACAGCATTCATTTCCTATAATGTCATTAGAAACAAGTTCTTCATTAATGGAATAAAAGATTTGGTTCACTAATTCTCCTTTCATCGCATTAGTTTTCATTAAGTCTTGAACTTTATTTTTAGTTACTTTTTCACCTAATTCTATATTCATTATGGCTAATGAGCCATTAGGAGTAGGCACTCTTACCGCGTTGGCAGTAAGTTTTTTTTCCAAGGATGGAATTACTTTAGTAACAGCTTTTCCAGCTCCTGTTTCTGTAATTACCATGTTCACCGCAGCAGATCTTCCTCTACGATGCTTGCTATGCATGTTATCTAACAAGTTTTGGTCATTGGTGTAGGCGTGAACTGTTTCTATATGGCCTGACTTTACACCAAATGCATCATCCATCACTTTTAGAATAGGAGAGATGGCATTTGTAGTACAACTAGCAGCTGAAAAAATATTCATTTTTTCTATGTCCAAATTTCTATGGTTAATTCCGTAAACAATATTAGGAATTCCTTTGCCAGGAGCGGTCAATATAACTTTTGCTACACCTTTAGACTTTAAGTGAAGACTAAGCGCCTCTTTATCTCTAAAAGCACCTGTATTATCTAGAACTAGTGCATTAGAAATACCATATTTTGTGTAATCGATAGAGCTGGGGTCAGAAGCACCTATCATGTTTACGCGTTGTCCATTTATAATTAAGCATGAGTTATTGAAATCTGTATCTACAGTTCCTTTAAATCGTCCATGTACAGAGTCATTTTCAAGCAGTGAAGCTCTTTTGCTTATAGATAACTCATCTACTGAGCGCATAACGATAGCTCTTAATCGCAACTGCTGTCCTTTTCCAGCTTGACTAATCAATTCTCTGGCAGCTAGCCTTCCTATTCTACCAAACCCGTATAGAATTACATCTCTCGGTTCCATTGGCTTACTTTCAGTAGTGAAAAAGTTTTGGAATTTATCTTCGAGAAAATCTTTGGTCGATTTATATGTTTCTCTTTCAGTTAACCATTCATCGGCTAACTTTCCGATATCGATTTTAGCAGGAGCTAGGTCCATATTAAATATTTCGCGAGCTAATTCTGCTGAGTCGAAAACACTAATAGGCTTTCCAACCATTTCTGCAGAATATTTATGTAAACGAAGAATCTCCGTTATACTCGTATCCACTAGATGATTTCTGAATAGAACTAGTTCTATCGATTTTTCAAACATAAGTTTACCTATTGAATGAATTAAATCTACAGCTGCTCTTTCCTGATTAACATAGACTTCAAGTTCATTGCTGTAAGTCTCTTGAGTTAATACTGAATTTGACATTTTGAATGTTGGTTATAATTATTAAAATATTCCGACTTTTTCATTGAAAGTCATGCAGTGCAAATTTAACTTGAATTAGCGAATTCATTCTCGAAGAAATAAAAAAAGCCGTTCTATGGGGAAACGGCTTTATGAAAATATTTTGTGGGGTTTTACAAACCAAATCCGTAATAGGCTTTGGTTCCATTTTCATAAACTCCTTCAATTAGAATTCCTCCGCTTCTGTTCTCCAAGAGGGTCTCTAAATCGGCAGAGCTATTAATATCATTTCCGTCAAGTTTAGTTACTATAAATCCTTTTTTAATTCCGCTAGAGCTAAGTTTTCCGCGTTGCAATTCTGTGATTTGGGCCCCTCCAGTTATTCCTAGTTTAGTTTTAATTTCATCAGAAATATCGGAAAACTGCGCACCTAAAATTTCTTTTATTTCTGACTTTTCAAAAGTCTTAAGAGCAGTGCCTCCGTCATTATCTCGTAATTCCACCGAAATATTCTTTTCAGTCCCACCTCTCCAAACTGTCACGGTTACTTTGTCACCAGGTCTATATTTACTTATCTGCTCTTGTAATTGAGGAACAGAATTAACATCTTTAGAATTAATTTGAAGTATAACGTCACCAGATTTTATTCCTGCATCATAAGCCGCTCCATTTTCAGTAAGGGATTTGACGTGAATTCCTTTTACGTTAGGTAAATTATATTCATTTGCCAACGTTTCCGTTACAGGCATTATTCTTACACCTATGTAAGCCCTTTGAACTTGGCCGTATTTTATTAAGTCCTCTGCTACTTTAGATGCTATAGAACTTGGTACGGCAAAACTATATCCAGAAAACGAACCAGTTTTAGAGGCAATAGCCGTATTTACTCCAATTAATTCGCCATTGGTGTTAACTAAAGCACCACCGCTGTTACCAGGGTTCACTGCAGCGTCTGTTTGAATAAATGATTCTACAGGAAATATTTTTCTTCCTGGGTCTGAGCTTAATAGATTAATATTTCTTCCTTTAGCACTTACTATTCCAGCGGTAACTGTAGAGGTTAAGTCAAAAGGATTTCCTACGGCTAACACCCACTCACCGATTTTTACTGCCTCACTATCGCCTATTTTAAGTGAAGGGAAATGAGAACCTTCTATTTTTAACACAGCTATGTCGGTAGTAGGGTCTGTCCCTATTAGTTCTGCACTATAGGAGCGGTTGTCATTCATACTTACCTCTATATTGTCAGCCCCTTGTATTACATGGTTATTAGTAATGATATAACCGTCATCTGAGATAATTACTCCGGAACCAGAACCTTTTTGTATATAAGGCTCTATACCCGATTCATCGCCAAAGAAATCAGCCCAAGGATTATATGCGTTTTGTACTTCTATCTCTGTCTTTACGTGAACTACACCATTTACAGTTTTACTGGCTGCCATGGTGAAATCACCTACAGGCACAATACTAGAAGTGGGGTGACTTACATAATTAAAATTGGAAGCCGCTGTATTATCTAGGTTTCCAGAAGAAATTAATTCTGAATCGAATAAGAAATAGTTAGAGACCATTAAGGAAAAAAGCCCTCCAATGAATGCTGCTGCTGTGAAGCTAATTATTCTTTTCATCTTTTAAATATTATTTTATATCAAAATTAACGCCAGTTGATTCTTTTTGTTTTATTGAAGTTATTAATTAATGTTAAGCAAAAAAGGAAAGCATTATGTTGCCTTTTTTATTATTTAAAGATTTCTTAATCTTTAGAATCAGCATTTTCATAAGCATCAATAAAAGTCTAAGTTCTTAACGTTGTGAATTGATTTTCAAACTCTTTAGGAGTTACAATTTCCATTGGGCTTGCTGTAATAGGTCCTTAACGATCATAGACAGCCGTTAAGTCATTGGAGCAGACACCTCGGATGCACACTGAACATTCTCTTTCTCAGGGTAGCTTTTTTTTATTTCTTTAGGCCTATTTCTTTTAGTCTTTGGTTTAAAAACTCGCCTGCACTGATAGGTGAGTAATTAGGGGACTGGTTTTGTTCTATACAATTCTCAAGACAGTCTAACCTCATGTCACTTCTAGGGTGTAAGAAAAAGGGGATAGAAAAACGACTAGTTCCCCATTTTTCTCTAGGTGGATTTACCACTCTATGGGTCGTGCTTTTTAGACGGTCGTTAGTTAATCTTTGTAACATGTCACCCACATTCACTACTATCCGATCGGGCAATGCTGTTACAGCTATCCACTCGTTATCTTTGTTTAGAACTTCTAATCCATCTGCAGAAGCTCCAATGAGAAGAGTGATAAGATTAATATCTTCATGTTGACCTGCTCTTACAGCAGATTTAGGCTCGTTAGTTATTGGAGGGTAATGAATTGGTCTAAGTATGCTATTGCCATTGTGAATTTTATCATCAAAGAAAGATTGGTCTAATCCAAGAAAAATAGAAATAGCTCGAAGCATGTGCTTTCCTGTCGTCTCAAGTGATTTGTATGCTTTTAAGCCTACTTCATGAAACTCAGGCGTTTCTTTTGTAAAGACATTATTAGGATATTGAGACTTTATAGAGTCACCATCCAGGACTTCCTGCCCGAAATGCCAAAACTCTTTTAAATCTCCAGCACTTGAATCTTTGGCATGCTCTCTTCCGAAAGAAATATACCCCCTCTGGCCTGCTAAACCCTCTATTTCATAAGAGGTTTTCACTTCTTGGGGTAGGCTAAAGAAGTTTTTTACTTCTGCATATAAGGTGTCTATTTCAGCGTCAGAAATTAGATGATTTTTCACTGCGACAAAGCCAATATCTTCATATGCTTTTCCCAATTGATTAACGAACTCATTTTTTTCAGTGTCAGTTCCATTCAAAAAAAGGTTTAAATCTACTGTTGGTATTCCCTCGAGGTAATCACTCATTTTTCTTCAGTTATTTCTTAAATATAGATTCTATGTTTTCAAAAGACTTAAATTCAATGTTGAGTTGATGACCAAAAAAGTTATAGTCTATCCTGGTGCTAACCTATCTTCCTACTTCACATCTTAAACCCTCACTGCAAATTTATTTGCTTCTTATAAATCTCTAGTGGCAAATGCTAAATGAATTTTTCCTTCCATAAACACGCGTTTTTTTCAAGTACAATAGTTGAGATATAAAAGTATATAAAAATCACGCTGATATTTTCAATATACTACCTTGAATTATTTTATTCTGAATCCTACAGTAGAATATCTTTTGGTAGTTACATTTTCTATTTTCTCCTCTAAAATCATTGACTGGCCAGTTGGTGAGTCTGCTACTTGCTTCATGTTTTTCACTTCTCCAAAGGGAATGTTAAGTGCTGTTAACTTTTTTTGTAAATAGAGTGTCTCGTAAGTTACGAAAGCTACTTTAAGTAACTCTGTCAAGTCATCTAAATGAATTAGTCGATTTTGGTTATTCGTAAATTTTTCATCAGTGATTAATTCAGTTAAGTGTAGCATAGAACATAGATTCTCGAATTGACTTTGACTTCCTATGGCTAAAACTATTTCTGTTCCTTCTAAAGATTTAAATACTTCCCCATATAAAGCTATGTTTGGATGGCGACTCCCTATGCGCTCTGCATTAATGTTATTCATTAAATAGTTAGACCCCTGGTTTACTAGTGCGCTGATAGCAGATCTTTCTAAGCTCACCTCTACTAGAGCACCTTTTTTAGTTTTTTCTCTGCGTAGCAATGCCGCTAAAATTCCACTTCTTAATTGTTGGCCAGCCAGCACATCCATTAGTGCTACAGGCATTTTTGTAGGTGGGGAGTTTTTTTGGCCATTCATATACATAAATCCGCATTCTGCCTGAATAACTACGTCATAGGCTACTTTCGTATCTTGAGTCTCGAAGCCGGAAAGCTTGGCATAGATGATTTTAGGGTTAATCAATTTTACCCGTCCATAATCTAAAGCGAATTTATAATCGTCTCCTTTTTTAAAATTAGAGATTACAACATCTGCGGTTTTAAGAAGCTCGTAAGTTTTATTGATGTCATTCATTTTAGTGAAGTCTAAAAACCTGACTTCTTTCTTATAATTGATAGCTGAATAATATGCTGAAATTTCGGTTTCCTTATTTTCTTCAGGATGCTTCCAACTTCTAGTCACATCTCCATTGGTAGCGGAGTTTTCGATTTTTATCACTTTAGCTCCAAGCTCTGAAAACATCATCCCAGCATAAGGACCTGCTAAAACACTGCTTAGTTCTATTATTGTGTATCCTTCAAAAATATTATCCATTTTGCGAAGATAATTATTGTAAAGCGCTAAAATACCTCACGATATAAAATGACATAAGATTTCATTAACAGCGATTAATCAGTTACATTTAAAATTCTATGTTTAACCAAGGAACCTAATGAAGAATTTATTATTAACAGTATTGTCAGGTTTTTTAATGCTTAACAGTTTCTCTCAAACTCCTTGTGCAGGAGGAACAGCTGGAGGATATCCATGTGAAAATGTGGAGTTATTAGCTCATTTAACCAGTTCTCAGTTAGGAGGTGGTGAAATGAATGACATTTGGGGATGGACAGATCCAAATGGAGGAAACGAATATGTGATTATCGGCAGAGACGCAGGAACTTCATTCGTAGATATTTCTGACCCTCTAAATCCAATTTACTTAGGGGTACTCTTTTCACACACATCTAATTCTATCTGGAGGGATATAAAAGTTTATCAGAATCATGCGTTTATAGTAAGTGAGGCTAATTCTCACGGAATGCAGGTCTTTGACCTAACACAATTATCGTCAGTAGCAGGAGCTCCAGTAGTGTTTTCAGAAACAGCATTTTATGGAAGTTTCGGGAGGTGCCATAATATCGTAATAAACGAAGCGTCTGGATTTGCTTATGCTGTAGGCAGCAATACCGCTGGTGGTGGGTTGCATGCTATAGATATTTCTACTCCTACTAGTCCAGTAATAGCAGGGCTTTTCTCTGGAGAAGGATATACACATGACGCTCAAGTCGTAAATTATATAGGTCCAGATACTGATTATAATGGCGCAGAGATAGCTTTTGCTTGTAATGAAAATAATATAGCCATTATAGATGTTACTGATAAAACAGATATTCAAGGAATTAGTTTGGCGACATACCCTAGTACATTTTATACTCACCAAGGATGGCTTACAGAGGATCATAAGTATTTTTTGGCTAATGATGAATTAGATGAAATAAATGGAACTGGTAACACTCGTACATTTATTTTCGATGTTCAAAACTTAGATGCGCCTTTTCTTTTGGGGACTTATACTCACTCAACTGCGGCTATTGATCATAATTTATATGTGCATGAGGGATATATTTATGAATCTAATTACAGTGCTGGATTAAGAATATTAGAATCTTCGGATATCGCTAATGGGAACTTATCTGAGGTAGCCTTTTTTGATGTTTATCCTGCTAGTAATTCTGCTCAGTTTAATGGTTCATGGAGTAACTATCCGTTTTTTAGTTCTGGTGTAGTTGCTCTAAGTCATATAGAAGAAGGTTTATTCTTACTAAAGCCAGATATCATGACATTTTATGCAGATACGGATAATGATGGTTTTGGAGATCCTTCGGTTTCGTTAGAGGCTTTCACAGATCCAAGTGGTTATGTGGATAATGATCTGGATTGTGATGATACGTTAATTACGGTTTACCTCAGTGCTCCAGGTACTGGGGAGAATATCGATAATAACTGCGATGGAGAAGTTATGGGAGCAGAGCTAACAGCTCAGTGCATTGCCGATTTTAATAATGATGGAACTAGAAATATTTTAGACTTATCTGCTCTTTTAGGTACTTTTGGCTGTATCACTGATTGTTCAGTAGATGCAAATAATGATGGATTTACCAATGTTTTAGACCTTTCAGTTTTTTTAGGCTTTTTCGGAGTAGATTGTGAATAGTGATTACCCCTCTACTAATTGTTTCTGATAGAGATCATGATAATATCCTTTTTTATCTATGAGGTCTTGATGACTTCCTTGCTCGATTATTTCACCTTTATTTAATACTAAAATATGGTCAGCTCTTAGAATGGTACTAATTCTGTGGCTTATTATGATGCTTGTTTTTCCCTTCATTATCTGGTTTAGATTACGAAGTATTTTATCTTCTGTTTCAGTATCTACAGAACTTAGACAGTCATCAAAAATCAAGATTTCTGGGCTTTTGATAATAGCTCTAGCGATAGATATTCGTTGCTTTTGTCCTCCAGATAGGTTAATTCCACGCTCGCCTAAAATAGTATCGAACTTCTCAGAAAATTCCATTATATTGTCATAAATATCAGCTTGCTTAGCAGCTTCTACTATCTGTTCCTCAGTCAATAGTTCATCGCTAAATGAGATGTTATTCCTAATAGAATCGGAGAATAAGAAAACATCTTGAGGAACTGTTCCCATGCTATTTCTCAGATTTTCTAAATGTACGTTTTGTATCGTTCTACCGTCTATTTTGATAGAGCCAGAGGTCACATCATACTGTCTAGAGATTAAATTGGCGATGGTAGATTTACCACTTCCCGTTTTGCCTGTGATGCCTAAAGTTTTACCAGTTTCAAGGTTGAAATTTATGCGTTTCAGCGCCTCAATTCCAGTATCTGGGTATGTGAAACTAACATCTTTAAATGTAATATTACCTGTGATTTTTTCATCTCCGCTATGAGTAGATTTAATTTCAGGCTCTTCGTTTAAAAATTCATTTATCCTCTTCTGAGAGGCTTCTGCTTTATTAACTAGTGACGTTACCCAGCCCACTGATGCAAATGGCCAAGTGAGCATGTTGACGTAAATAATAAACTGGATGATATCTCCTTTATCGAATCCATTCCCAGCGATGGCTTCTAAACTTCCGAGGTAAATAGCGAAAACAGTGCTTAAACCCACAAGCATAATAATAAGCGGCATGAAAAGCGCTTCTATTTTTATTAAAGAAAGAATAAGCGTCTTATATGAATCACTTTCGTTTCTGAAAAAATTCATATAGGCATTTTCTCTGTTGTAAGCCTTTAACACTCGTATTCCACTTGTGGTTTCTTGAACGAATGAACTCAATTCACTTTGTTTCTCTTGTACTCGTTCACTTTTCTTATTGATTAAGGTACTTACATAGTAAATACTAATAGATAATATAGGAAGAGGCAGTAAAGTGTATAAGGTGAGCTTTACGCTTATAGAGCACATGGCATAGAGCACAAATCCGATTAAAAAAGCCAGACTTAAGGTGTACATAACTGCCGGGCCCAGATACATCCTTACTTTAGAAACGTCTTCGCTTATTCTATTCATTAAATCCCCAGTATTATTTCTTTTAAAGAAAGAGAGTGATAAGTCCTGATACTGCTGATAGATTTGGTTTTTCAGGTCATACTCTATTCTTCTGCTCATAATAATCAGTGTTACCCTTGTGAAGAATAGGAATATTCCTTGAATAATAAAGAGAACAGCAAATAGAATCGCTAGCAGAAAAATTACATACCTAGTAGTTTTGGCTTGTTCTTGTTTATCTGAATTTGTCTGTTCTACACTTGTTAAACCTATATCATTTAACCAACGAATACTTTCTGGAAGAGAGGGGGGAGATGTATCATTTTTTACGGCATCTAGCGAATTCTCTATGTAGTCTACACCTTCATTAAATAGCGTAGGGGCATAAACTTTAAAATAAGTAGTTAACACTATGAAAAACAGTCCGATGATTAAGTGCCACTTATACTTAAAGAAATATTTATTTAGATATTTTAGTTCCTTCATTTGAGAGGCTAAACTTAGTGTTTAATGGGTAGGAAATTAGAATTTAAAGTTCCACGTTATACTCGGAAGGATTGGGAAAAGACTTACTTGTTTTGCTGTAATTTTAACCTCTCCGTTAAGAACGTTTCCTTCATTAGCATAATATATAAAGAAAGGATTTTGACGGTTGTAAACATTGTAAATACTAAAACTCCAACTACCTTGAATAGTTTTTGGTCTTCTTTTTTCATTACCGTTTTCATCAGTATATTTTTTAAATTTCTCTGAGTATCTAACGGCAGATAGGTCTAGCCTATGAAAACTGGGCAGTCTATAACTATTTCTTTCTGCATATTCAAACACAGTACTTTCCTCTAAAATATACCATCTGACGGGAGGGGTGAAGGTGTTTCCAGTGCTGTAGACAAAAGCAGCTGAAAACGTCCATTTATCGGAGAGTTCATAATTAGATACGGCACTAAAATCATGACGTCTATCATATTTAGCAGGAAATGTTTTCCCGCTGTTGAGCGATTCGAAGTCTCTATCTGTTTTACTCCATGTATACCCAATCCATCCATTTAGCTTCCCTTTATTCTTCTTTACAAAAAACTCTAATCCATAACTAGTTCCATCACCAAAAGTTAGTTGAGAATCGATGTTGTTATTGATGTTGTCTTCGGGTCGCGCGCCTTCTTTATACTCTACCAAGTTGGTCATAGTTTTGTAGTATATCTCCCCGCTCGCCTCATATTTACTTTCATCAAAGTTTCTGTAGTAGCCCAATGCGTATAAAATTCCTTCTTGAGGTTTTATTAGTTCAGTAGAAGGCAGCCAAGTGTCTGTAGGGAGAGTGAGTGCGCTGAATGATGCTAGGTGAACGTACTGAAAATTACGAGTAATTCCTGACTTAATACTGCTTTTCGAGTTTAACTGATAACGAGCAGAGAAACGAGGCTCTAGTCCTACGTATTCAGCTACAGTTTCATTCGATTCATATAAGATGGTTTCTCTATTCTCTGAAGGATTGTCAGAATTATATCTTTTAAATGGACCTTTCTGTAAATAAGCAGAAGCGCGCAGGCCTGTATTTAACTTAATTTTATCTGAAAGATTCCATTCATCGTTTATATAAATGCCGTATTCTCTGCTACGAATGTTTTGGGGATCACCTGTATTGAACTCTGTATCTCCTGAGCTTACTTCTACGGTACTCGGAGAGAAAGTATGATTTATATATTCTGCTCCGAATTTCAACTTGTGTCGTGAATTGGGAAAATAGCTAAAGCTAACCTTACTGCTCATATCTTTTATTCCTGAGAGAAGCTTAAACTTGAAGTCATCTTGGTCTCCTGTAAATTCGAATTTGAAGTCTGAATAAGTTACTATGGTATTGGCTACTAACTTTCCTCCAAATTGATGATTCCACCTAAATGAACCCGTGGTATTTCCCCAGAGAATATCTGAACCAAACCCTGCGGCAGGACTAGCAAACCCAAACACATCTTTTCCGAAATACCCGCTTAAGTATATTTGGTCTTTGTTACTCAGTTTATAATTTAATTTGGCATTTAAGTCGTAGAAGTAATAATCACTTTCCCTGGCCTGTGACCCTTCCCTGGCAAATGGTTTTACTAAAATATCGGCATAAGTTCTTCTGCCTGATATAATAAAAGATGAAGTGTTTTTTTTAATAGGACCTTCGAGTGTTAGTCTGCTGGAGATTAACCCCAAACCACCTTCTCCTTTATACTCTTTATTATTCCCTTCTTTCAGAGAAATATCAAGAACAGAAGATAATCTGCCGCCATACTGTGCAGGCATACCTCCTTTTATCAGCTCTACATTTTTGACGGCATCTGCATTAAAAACAGAGAAAAATCCAAGTAGGTGAGAAGCATTATAGACTGTCGCATTATCTAAAAGTATAAGGTTTTGATCTGCACTTCCTCCTCTGACATAAAACCCGGAATTTCCTTCACCATTGGCTTGAACTCCGGGTAGGAATTGGATGATTTTTAATATATCTACCTCACCCAAGAAAGCAGGGAGAGTTTTTATTTTTTCTAATTCAAGAGAAATAGTGCCCATCTCTCCACTTTGGGTGTTTTTATTTTTTTCTGCATCGATGGTGGCTTCTTGAAGAAGGAGAAGACTCTTTAACTCGAGATCTAATCTCACATCTTCTATGAGATTTATCTGTTTAGAAACTGACTGGTATCCCACATAGCTAAACTCGAGAGAGTGAACTCCTTCCGGGAGAGTCATGGAATAAAAACCATAAACGTCACTCGTTGAGGTTGAATTATTAGTAGAGTAAACATTAGCGCCAATTAAGTATTCACCGGAATTATAATCGGTTATGTTTCCTGATATAGTGTGGTTTTGAGCACTGGAGTTGTAAATAAGGAGTATAGAGTTTACTAAAAGGGATGTCTTTAACCATGGAAGCTTCATAACAGCGAAATATAAAATAAGTAACCTTTACTTGTAACAAAAGTCTAAGTTTTAGCGTAGATGTAATCACCAAAGTATTACACTATGAAATTTAACTTAGCATTTCTTTTTCTTTTTATGTCGTTAATATCTGATTGCCAAGAATATAACTTTGACTATCTTGACATATATTTGGATGTCACAGAGAAAAAAGATGCAATTTATCAGCGAGTTTTAAAACCCTTAGATGAAAGTTTTTTCAGTGCAGAGATACTATCATTAGATGGATTGGTAAAGGCCAAAGGAGTATATTTTATTGAAGACCAAGAGTTAATTCCTCACGGTTATTTTGTTTTCTTCCATCCCAATGGGGAAAAGGAATCAGAAGGAAGGTATAAGGTGGGGTATAAAGTGGAATATTGGAAAAGATATGATTCTGAAGGAACAGAAAAAACTTCGAAGTATTATGAATCGGATTTAGGAAACCTCATACAATCTATTTCAGAATAACAGTATAAATCTTTTTTAAGGTCTAAATTTGGTCTTGTGTTGAGAATAAAATACTTCTTCGTTGTTTTTCTTGTAGGTCTGTTTTTTGTGCATTGCAATAGGCCAAGTCAGACGTCAGACAAAAAAATATTTCGATATAATGAAACTGCGGGCATCAATACTTTGGATCCGGCTAATGCTCGATATCTAGAGGATATGAGGGTGATTAATCAAATTTATGATGGACTACTATATTTGGATGACTCTATGAAAATTCAGCCATGCATAGCAAATAGTTATTCTATTTCTGAAGATGGTCTGACTTATACATTTCATCTAAAAAAGGAAGTTCTTTTCTCTCCACATGAAACATTTCCTAATGAATCTTCTAGGATTATAAACGCAGAAGATTTTGTTTACAGTTTTAATCGAATCCTAGATCCCAAAGTTGCTTCTCCGGGAATGTGGATTTTTAACCAAGTTAAAAAAGAAAACGGTTTCGTAGCTATAGATAATCATACGCTTCAAATAAACTTAACTCAGCCATTTCCAGCTTTTCTTGGAATACTTACTATGCAGTATTGCAATGTCGTGCCTGAGGAAGTTGTGAAATTTTATGGGAATGAATTTAGGAGTAACCCGATAGGTAGCGGTCCTTTTAAGCTTGGTTTTTGGCTGGAAGGAGTGAGTCTGGTACTTCATAAAAGCGATACATATTGGAGAACAAATGAAAACGGAGAAAAACTCCCTCATTTGGATGCCGTTAGAGTAGACTTTATGAGAGATAAGTCTACAATGTTTTTAGATTTTTTAAAAGGAAAGTATGATTTCATTAGCGGTTTAGATCCTAGTTATAAAGATGAGCTTCTGACGTTTAATGGAGAGTTGAATGAAGTCTACAGGTCAACTGTGAGCTTCCAAAGAGCTCCCTTTATAAAAACTGATTATATAGGACTTTTGGTAGATAAAGATCTTCTTCCGGCTGATTCTCCGCTAAGAGTAAAGAAATTTAGGCAGGCGTTAAACTTTTCCGTAAATAGAAAAAAACTAGCTAAATACTTAAGGAATAACTCTGTATTCCCAGCAAGTAATGGCTTCCTTCCAAAGGGTTTTGAAGCTCATGGATTTCATCTTCATGAAGGATATGGTTATAATTTAGAAAAAGCAAAAAATCTGTTGGATGAGTCTAATATTGATTTGACCATACCTTTAATTATTAGCACCACATCGGAGTACGTTGATATTTGTGAGTATCTTCAATACCAATGGGAACAGCTGGGTTTAAAAGTTAAGGTAGAGGTGTTACAAAGCTCAAATCACAGAGATTTAGTGGCTAACTCCAAGATAGAAGTATTTAGGAAAAGTTGGTTAGCGGATTATTCAGATGAGGAGAATTTTCTAGGTCTGTTTTACTCGAATAATTTTAGTCCAGGGGGGCCTAACTACACTCATTTTTCTAATAGTCAGTTTGATTCATTATTCGAAAAGGCTCTTCATACGTCAGATTACTTTAAACGTAAAGTGCTCTATGGTCAGATGGACAGCCTGCTGTTGGATGAAGCTCCTGTGGTTCCTTTGTTTTATGATCAGGTATCACACTTTTTAAGTAAGAAGATATCTAATTTTGCGACCAATCCCTTGAATATGCTAGACTTCTCTAAAGTTGAAAAACTTAATTGATAGACATTCTTACTGTCTTATTGGCACTATTTTTATCTTTCTGCGCAACCTTTCCTATCTTTAGAAAGTCTTTTAATCAATAACTGAAAAAATTAGTGAACGAAGTTCAAATCATAGAGGGTTGCATTAAGAAAGAGAGAAAGGCACAGGATGCTTTTTTTGCTTCTTACAATGGATTGTTGTTTGGAGTTTGCTTACGCTACACAAAGAACAGATTCGAGGCAGAAGATGTGCTTCAAGAGGGATTGATTAAGATTTACAAAAACATGCACATGTTTAGAGAAGGTAGATCTTTCGAGGGTTGGATAAGGAGGATTATGATCAATACTGCGATTACTTATTACAGAAAAATGAAAAAGCATGCTTATCATGCTGATATAAGTGATGTTGGGGTGGCTTCCTCTGAAAGTGAACTCTTCACAGAGTGTGAGTTTACCAAAGATGAATTATTGAATACGATTAGCGAACTTCCCATTGGCTATAGAACAGTGTTCAACCTTTATGTGATAGAAGGGTATAAGCATAAAGAAATAGCAAAGCAGTTAGAGGTAGATATTAACACATCTAAATCTCAATTAAGTAGAGCGAAAAAGCTTCTTCAAACAAAGCTAAATGAACTTTCGAAAATTAAGATTCCATTAGAAATAGAATGAAAAAAGAAGATAACATAACCGAGCTCTATAAAAATGCTTTTAATGACTATTCTGTCCGTGCTCCTGCTAGTGTTTATAAGAAAGTTCAGCTTGAATTAGATAGGAAGAGTCTATTAACAATAGATCCTACAAGACTGAATGTTTTCTACATGGCTCTGATGTCAGGTGCTGTGGCTTGGGCAATCTTAGGAAACTACTCTGCAGAAATTACAAATGCAAGCATTATTCCAGAAATCAAGGCTAATACCGAGTTGGTCCTGCAGCATAATTCAATTCAAGATAATAAATATAATTCTGCAAATGAATTTTTCGAAGAATTAGAAAAAGCAGAGGTTGTTCAGCCTGTTATCTTTGAAAAATCATGGACTAGACAGTCAATAACGAATGCTACTGACGAAATAATATTTCCCAATGAACTAGTAGGTGAACTCGAGGGATTAGAGGAAATTATCTCTGGTGAGCAAATTGAATTCGTTGAAAATGTAGAAATTAGTTCAGAAACTATTGAGGATAACGCTAAAGCAGAGGAAAAAGAAGAAGATTTTAGAGAGAAAATCTCACTGACTAACTCTAGAGTTGAGTCAGCAAGTGAGTTTATGCGACTTTTATCCTTGGATAGTGATAAGAAAGGAGCTCTTACTATCAGCACTAAGAAAAAATAACAGAAATTTGACTGACTGTTCTAGAGCAGTCAATTGTTTAGTGAAGTCTCAAGTTAAAAATATTACAGCTCTTGTAGAGCGACTAAAAAAAACTATCTTGATGATGGTTTTTTTCAGTTTATCTAACTTTTTGTTTGCTGGAGTAGAATTAAAGAAGGATACTATAATTATAGATGGAATAACTATAGAAATTCAGTTAGTGGAGGAGGAGTTAGAAGTTTCTCAATCATTAATGTTAGAAGAGGACTACCTACCCAAAGAAAAAAAGCCCTCTTCTCTGTCTGTTTACTTTAACCAGGGAGTTAGTTTTAACTCTATCGAAGTGTCTGAAACATATACTTCCTTGGACGAATTTATAGATAGTAATCCTTCGACAGGGAATTACTCCTCTTTTGGTTTAAGTGCAAAGGTTTTAGATGGAGATAGATTTTCATTAAGCGCTGGATTGAATTATACTTATTGGAGTCAAGATTACTTCAGACTGAATGACCAATTAGATGACAGTCTAAATGATTTTTATTCTCCTTTCAAAGGAGAGTTTTGTCAGGCAACCCTTATAAGAACAGAGTTTGGAGAGGAGCGTGATACCTTGGCCTTAACTATAATATCAGACGAATATCGGCAGTCTTATTTAGAGTTATCTTTAGGTTTGAATTATAATTTATTAAATCCCAAAAAGAAATCTTCTCTGAGACTAGGTGCTTTACTTATTCCAGGGCTATTAATAGGTTCTAATAATTCAACTATTTCTACATTAAAGGGAAAAGAGCTAATAGAGCATAGCACGAGTGATTTGAATGAAAGCGCTGTAAACCTCTCTGTTCAAGGAGTTGTAAGCTTTGATATTCCTTTAAGTTCCAATATAGGATT
>CESI01005099.1_pt1 | contig 26374 bp, 21 predicted proteins | sample 356301 | NCBI WGS metagenome assembly CESI01 (sample SAMEA2621423, study PRJEB7988) | marine metagenome | biome: marine biome (ENVO:00000447); feature: deep chlorophyll maximum layer (ENVO:xxxxxxxx); material: "saline water (ENVO:00002010), including plankton (ENVO:xxxxxxxx)" | depth 40 m | reverse complement strand
AGTGGTCCGGAAATTCTTCCTAAATAGCGCTGCATTTCCTGAGGTGAACTTGCCAAGGGGTTGTTTCCATCATTAAAAAAACCAGAGGGGCTTGGATTCATACTGGCCACCAACATAAAACTGCTAGGGTAGGTAACCGTAAAACGCGCTCTAGAGATGGTTACCTCTCTATCTTCGAGGGGTTGCCTCATTACTTCTAAAACTGTGCGCTTAAATTCTGGGAGCTCATCCAAAAACAACACCCCATTATGAGATAAAGAGATCTCTCCAGGTTGTGGGTATTGTCCGCCACCAACCAAAGCTACATCCGATATGGTATGGTGTGGGGCTCTAAACGGTCGTTCATATAACAAACCATGATCTTTTGTTTTACCCACAACAGAATGAATTTTGGTAGTTTCTAAAGCTTCTTCTAAAGACATGGGTGGTAAAATAGAAGGCAATCTTTTTGCCAACATGGTTTTACCAGATCCTGGCGGGCCAATGAGAATAATATTATGCCCTCCAGCAGCGGCAATTTCCATGCACCGCTTAATAGATTCTTGCCCTTTTACTTCAGAAAAGTCAAACTCGGGGAGCGTTAAATTTTTATAAAACTCAGCTTTGGTATCTACTTTGGTGGGTGCTATCTTTTTTTTACCATTAAAATGCTCAATAACTTCCATAATGTTGTCTACACCCAATACCTCTAAGCCTTCAACAATGGCTGCTTCTCTAGCATTTTTTTGTGGAAGAATAAAGGATGTAAACCCCTCTTCTTTGGCTTTAATAGCAATAGGTAAAGCTCCTTTTATAGGTTGTACATTGCCATCTAAAGACAATTCTCCCATGATCATATACTGTGCTAAATCTGTAAAAGCTATTTGCTTGGAGGCCGCTAAAATGCCCATGGCTAGCGTTAAATCATAGGCAGCTCCTTCTTTGCGTAAGTCTGCAGGCGCCATGTTAATGGTTATTTTCTTTCCGGGTAATCTGAAATTATTGTTGTTAAGGGCTGCAGAAATACGGTAACTGCTCTCACGTACTGCATTGTCTGGCAAACCCACCAAATGATAGCCTATTCCTTTGTCTATATTTACTTCTACTGTTATGGTGGTAGCTTCTATGCCAAAGACGGCAGAACCATATACTTTTTCTAGCATTTTTTTCTTTAAATGTACTCAATAATTTTACTAAAAAAAAGAATAGTAAAGGTGTTTTTTGTAGATAGGAAGGGGTTTCCCCATAAATAAGGAGGTGTAAATTTACCCATTTATAGGGATTGTTTTGGCGATTTATTTTTACCATATTTACTTCAATTAAAAACTTTTTTTTGGATACAAACAGTTGTTTGAAACTTGATAAATCCTATTGAATAATTTGGCACAATTATTGAAAAATTTAAAATTATAACCCTAAAAAAATCAATTATGAGACTAAAATTTGTTTTATTTATTACCCTAATTACATTATTATTTTCAAATTGCAGCGATGATGATAATGATACTACTAATCCTGAATTCGTAGAATTAACTTTTGATTTTCAAAATAACACCCAATCTTGGGAGGGAGACTTTGCAGATTACCCTGTTGGTGAAGAGGATTTTTATGAATTGAGCTATGAACTGTCCAATTTACCAATACCTTTAAATACAAACTCAGGTGCACTAAAACAATCAGGAAATAATCATTCGGACGATTTATTTATGTTTATTAGAAAACAATTGAATGGACTTGAGCCAAATACCGATTATAAAGTTTCTTTTGAAATTGAGTTTGCAAGTGATGTTGCAGATGGACAAGTTGGAGTTGGAGGATCCCCAGGAGAAGGGGTTACAATAAAAGCAGGTGCAACAATAATTAAGCCCGAGAAAGTCAATCAATCAGGATTTTATCAAATGAACATTGACAAAAACAATCAAACCAATAGTGGTTCAGATATGGTTGTTGTCGGAGATTTTTCTAATGATACTAATCAAAATGAATATACTCTAAAAAACTTAGTGGCTAATAATATTCTTACCGTTTCCGCAGATAGTTCAGGTGAATTATGGTTAGTGGTTGGTACTGATTCTGGTTTTGAAGCTACTACAACCCTGTATTATAATTTGATTAAAGTGAAGTTAGAAAAGCAATAAACTACAGAGAATAATGTATATAAAACATTTGGCGGATAGTGTTAATTTTAAAGCTGTTACACCTAATAAAAATTGTAACGGTTTGACAGGTTTACTCTCCGAAATGCCAAACGCTTCATACACAAACAGGTTAAGCCGAATTCCTACTGGCATTAATATTACCAAATAACGAGCGCGTGACCATTTTTTGATAGGTGTCTAATTCTTTCGCAGACGGTCTCTTACTAGCTAAAATTTCTTGTATCTTTTTTAAAGCATACTGTTGAATGGTAAGCAAAGGCAGTACAATATCTTCTCGTATTTCTATAGAAGCTTTCCCGTCTGGGTAGTTTTCCATGAGTTCTGTATGGTCTGCTATTTTTAGCAACAAGCGTTTGGTTGTCTTATATTCTTCGTAAATAAGTTTCCAAAATTCACCAAATTCTTGGTCGTCTGCCATATAAGCGGTGAGTTCAAAAAATGATTTTGTTAAACTCATCACACTATTTTCTAAGAGTGTTTTTAGAAAGTCTGAGTTGTTGTAAAAATCGATAAGCTTATCAAACTCTCCATTGTCTTCGTACTTTTTTAAGGCAGTTCCTACCCCATAAAATCCTGGAACATTTTGTTTTAGTTGGCTCCAACTCCCTACAAATGGAATGGCTCTTAAATCTGAAAAATCTAGGGTATCAGATTGCGAACGCTTGCTTGGTCTACTTCCAATATTGGTTTTTGCATAGTATTGCAACGTACTCATTTTTTCTAAATAAGGTAAAAACTTCTCATGGTTTTTAAAGGCTACATAGGTTTCGTAACTGGTGTTTGCAATGTCATTCATTATTACACGATGCGCATCACTTAGTTGATCTTTTTGAAACACTTCGTTTTTAATTCCTGAACTTAATAACTGCTCTAGATTAAATTGAGAGGAGTTTAGGGTTCCAAAATTAGAACTAATGGTTTGCCCTTGTATGGTAAGTTGTATCTCTTTGTCCTCTATGGTAGGGCCTAAAGAGGCATAAAACTGATGTGTTTTTCCTCCTCCACGAGCTGGTGGTCCGCCACGTCCATCAAAGAAAATAACTTCAATACCAAATTCTCTAGAAATAGCAGTGAGTTCTTCTTTGGCTTTAAAAATAGACCAATTGGCCATTAAATACCCCCCATCTTTAGTACCATCTGAAAAACCAAGCATAATGGTTTGCTTGTCTTTTCGTTGGCTTACATGTTTTCTGTACGCTGTATTTGTATATAATGTTCTCATTACCGATGCAGCATTTTGTAAATCATCTACGGTTTCAAAAAGTGGAATTACATCTACAGGCAATACATCACCAAAGCCAGAAAGGTTTAGCATGGCAAAGGTTTGCATTACATTTAAGGCAGTTTGGTTGTTACTAATAATATACCTGTTGGCACCACGTTTTCCATTTCTAGACTGTATTTCTTTAATGGCTTGTATAGATTTTAATGTTTTTACCAACATTTCATCAGAAAAAATAGTTGGATCTATAGCCCCTTTAATTTCTGAAAGGATGGCAACTTGCTTCTTTTCAGATAATGTTAAGTAGTTTTCAGGAAAGGTAGTGTCTTTAGCATTTAATAACTCTTGCACCATATTGGTAAATGCATTGTGATGCACTCTACTGTCTTGCCTAATATCTAGAGTGGCAAAATGAAAGCCAAAAATAGACACCTTATGAATTAAATCGTCTAACTCTTCCAAAAACAATGATTTGTGTTCTTCAACAAGAATTACTCGTGCTTTGTTTAATTCTTCAAGAAGAATTTTTGAAGAAAAGTTGACAACTTTATAGCTTTTTGTAATGTGCTTATTCAGTCTTTTTTCTACTCTAATTAAGATTTCCTCTATTCCTTTAAAGGTAAGTCTCCTTCTTAATTTTCTAATGTCTCTGTGGTAGTTTTTAAGAATGGTTTGGCGCAATCTCTCGGCTACTTTTAGCGTAATTTCTGTGGTAACAAATGGGTTCCCATCTCTATCGCCTCCTGGCCAAAAACCAAGATCTATAATTTCATTGTCTAAAACCTCACCATCGTATACATGTTGTTGTACAAAATTGTAAATAGTACTTACAGAATGGTATAATACATTTTCTAGATACCAAATAAGGCTTACAGCCTCATCATAAGGTGTTGGTTTTTGTTTTTTGAAAAAGGGAGTTTTTCCCAATTGAGCCAACAAGTTTTTGATAAGCAATAAGTCATCATTTTGTATGGCTTTGTCTAAATCTGTAATAATTCCTAGAACATTACCAGGGTAAAATTGAGTAGGATGCGCTGTAAGTACAATACGCACTTTAAATTCTTTGAGATATTGCTGTAGTTCTTCCTTTTTATTTTGAGAGAAGGCAGCATCTTTAGAACTTCTTAAGGTACCAATACCTTCCATGTTATTTACGTTTTCAAATTCTGCATCTTCTATAGCATCAAATAACACAATTTGTCTTTCTATATATTGTATGAAACGAAATAATAAATGAATTTTTTCTTCTTCAGTAGGGTTTTCTTGGTATTTTTTAAAGAAATAATCTACGATTTGTGTGGGGTTTTCACCAAGTGAGAATCCTTTTTTACACACCTCATGAAATAGCGGTAATAATACTCCGGTATTGCTAATAGAATCAAAAGGTAAGGTCATAAATATACTGTTGTATATTTGATATTTTGAGACTACATTATCATTAAATTTAGAGACTTTTAGTGCGCTAGACATAGGTAAATAATTGAAATGTGAAATTACAAAAAAACCCAATTTAGTACTGAACTCAAAGGGTTTTTCTACGAAAACGATGTAAAAACAGGGTGTTATTTTTCTTTAGGCATCCAACGATTCATAGAATATCCAAAAAGAAGACCACCCAACATCCACAAGGGAAATCCAATACTTGCTTTTTTTAGAGTGATGACTTCATCGTTAAAATAAGGAAAAACAAACGTTAGTAGAATAAACATTCCGAACCCCCAAGGTAAGCCAATCTTAAGAATCTGTTTAAGCTTATTTGACATTCTTAAAATTTATAATTCCTTCTTGCAACCAAGCGAGGTAGGTATTTATATCTGTATATTGTTCAGCGCTATTTAGTATTTCAAATTCTGAAGTTAGTTGAACATAGTAGGGTTGTGAGGCTGTTTTAAAATTTACAGTTTGAAAGGTAGCCCACTTGTCTCCAACTGTTTTGATCTCTTTTAACTGTCCGTTGGCTCGTTTGAAGTTAAATTGGGCTATTTCAGGCAATTCCTTTCTGTCATCTACATACAATGAAATTAAAATATAGTCCTCTTTTAGTAGTTTGTATATGGCAGGGTTACTCCATACATTTTCTTCTACTTTTCTACAATTAACACAGGCCCAACCTGTAAAATCTAATAAGATGGGTTTGTTTGCTTCTTTTGCTGCTGCAAGTCCTTCCTCAAAATCTTTATAGCAGTTTAAGCCTAAAGGGCAATCGTTTTCTTGTTCGTATATACTGTAAAATTGAGGAGGTGGAAAACCGCTTAATAAACTTAAATTCCAGCTGGGGGTTTTAAAAGTTCCCGGAATAAGATAGATTACTAATGCAAGAACTAAAATTCCAAAAGATCCTCTAGAGAATGAGATTTTTTTATCGGTACTGTCGTGCGGGAAGCGTATCCTTTTTAAGATATAAAGTGCCAATCCAATAAAAATAATAATCCATATGCCAATAAACACCTCACGTTTTAAGAGGCCCCAATGGGCAACGAGATCTGCATTAGATAAGAACTTAAAAGCAAAAGCCAATTCTAAAAACCCAAGAATAACTTTGGTAGTATTTAACCAACCTCCTGAGCTTGGTAAAGACTTTAACCAATTTGGGAATAAAGCAAATAAGGTAAAAGGGAGTGCTAAGGCCAATCCAAAACCAGTCATTCCAGCACTCAATTGCATAGCTCCGCCATCTGCAGTTAAAGAACCTGCCAATAAAGAACCTAAAATAGGACCGGTACAAGAGAATGAGACAATAGCTAGGGTTAGAGCCATAAAGAAAACACCAATGAACCCGCCAACGTTTGAAGCAGTATCCATTTTATCTCCCCAAGAACTTGGTAAGGTAACTTCATAATATCCAAAGAAAGAAAAGGCAAAGAATACTAAGATGGCAAAAAAGAAACTATTTAACCATACATTGGTTGAGATGGTATTCAAAATTTCTGGATTTACACTATCTAAAAAGTGGAAGGGAAGGCTTAACAATAGGTAAATAACAACAATACATAAACCGTATATGATAGCATTGCTAATTCCTTTGGCTTTAGCTTGAGATTGTTTGGTAAAGAAAGATACCGTTAAGGGAATCATTGGAAATACACAGGGTGTTAAAAGCGCTAATAAACCTCCAATAAATCCAAGTAAAAAAATGGTAAATAAGCCTTCTTTCTGTTGTTTTTCGTCTGTACCTTGTTCTAATAGCTCCTTGTTTTTCAGTGGAAGTATTAATTGCTTAGAGAGTAGTTTACTTTTCTCATCGAGTTCAACCTCTTTGGTAACTACAGCTTTTCCATCTAAAGAAAAGGTAAAGTCTTCTTCAATTTGAATACAAACCTCTTTACATACCTGTGCAAAAAAGTTTAATGTAACATTGGTAATATCTGTATTGGTAAGTTGTATTCGTTGCTTAATAATGGCTTTTTCTTTAAAGAAAACCTCTTCTTTTCCCCATACATCACTGTATTCTTTGTAGGTCTTGCTTTCTACTGCCTTGCCAATTAGTTGAAACCCTGAAGTATTTTTTGCAGCCAAAATTTCCATAGGTAGCGAGGCATCTTCTGGATTGTATTGAGAATACATATGCCATTGGTCTTGAATCTTTACTGAAAAAACTAAATCATAGGTTGCCTCTGATACTTTTTCAACAGATGTAGAAAAAACAGCGGGATTATTTTCAGTTTGAGCAATACTATTGAGCGTAAAAAATAATACAAGAAGAATTCCTAATTTTTTCATGATAGATACGATATTTTCAATCGATTTTTACTTGTTATGTTTGCTAGATATCGTCGATCTTGTCTGAGCCCAATAACCCAAATAATATGGTTTTTAGCATCTGCAAGAATCCAAATTTTTTCTTTGTCGAGCAAAGATAATTTATTGTCTTTAAAAAGTTGACTTATTTTCTTACTACCTTTCATTCCAGCGGGATACATGGTATCTCCATGATGCCATTTTTTTAGAGATAACGGATAGTTAATTAAATCATTATCAATAATAATTTCATGCGTATTTTTACAGGTAAAATCGTCTGTATTTTGAATGGTAAGCTTAATAGGATTTGTAATTTTTGATACTTTCTGGTCTATTAGAACTGGACCTTTTATAGATTGGTTTTTGTTGATAGTTGTTAGTATTAGAAAATTTCTATCTTTTAATAACCGATGTGTATCAGAAAATACTTGTTTGCCAGGTTGCGCAGAAATTAAATTAACAATGTCATTCCAAGCAGTAAATCCATATCCTTGCAGAAGTTGATATAGATATGCTTTCTTATTTGAAAGCTTCTCGATTTCTTTACAACTTATTTTCAGCAAATCATTTTCATAAGAAACAACGTTGGCAGTAACATTTGTTAGAGCGTCATTAATAATGGACTGACTTTCATTTAAATATTCTATGGTGTTTTGAAAACTTTCTAAAACATGTGGATTCAATTCTTTTAAAATAGGAATTACTTTGTGACGTACTTTATTTCTAACATATTTTATGCTAGCATTTGATTTGTCTTCTCTCCAAATAATTCCGTTTTTAATGGCAAATAAGGTGATTTCATCTCTAGAAAAAGCCAATAATGGCCTCACAGATTTTTGATTTACAGGTGGGATGCCTGTAAACCCCTCTAAACCACTTCCTCTAGTTAAGTTTATAATAAAAGTTTCTAAATTATCATTGGTATTGTGTGCAGTTAACACATAGTCATATCCGTTTGTATCTAGTAGCTTATAAAACCAAGTATAGCGTAAATCTCTTGCAGCCACCTGAATAGAAACCTTGTTTTTTGCAACATATTTTTCTGTTTCAAAAGAAGTGGAATATACTGGTGTTTTAAGTGTTTTTGCTAAAGATTTTACAAAGGCCTCATCATCATCACTTTCTTGACCACGCAAGTTAAAGTTACAATGGCATAAAGAAAAGTTTAGGTTTAATTGACTGCATAAATGAGCCAGCACAACACTATCTATTCCTCCAGAAATAGCAATAAGAAGTTTCTTATCCTCTAAAAAAGGAAAGTTTTGATGAAGGTGTTGTTTAAATTTCTGTAGCATTGGTATTACAAAAATATGGAAATTAAAGTTGAGAACTTATCCAATTTACAACATCTACCAGCATTTCATTTCTGCACAAATCGTTTTGTAATTCATGATACCCATTTTCATACAATTTCAGAGTTGCTCTCTTGGCATTTTCAGCAAATTTTTGTGTTCCTCTATAATCGATAATTTTATCACCTGTTCCATGCAGTACTAGTATTGGGATGGTTAGTTGAGATGCATTTTCAATAGCCCATTTTCCAGAATCAATAAACGTTAAAGAGAAGTTAGGGCTAATCTTTGAATGTATTAAAGGGTCATTTATATACCTATCAACTTCTATTTTTTCTCGAGAGATATCATTTGGGTTTATCTCATTACCTAGGGTTACTGAGGGTGCAATTTTTTGCAATAACTTGCCTAGAGCTAATTTAATCTTAGGCGGCTCAAATGCCAATTTTAAAAAGGGGCTTGTGGCAATAATTCCTTGTAAATGAGTTGTTTTTTTGAGCGCATAATTAATTACAGCATTTCCACCCATAGAATGCCCATATAAAAAAACAGGAGTATTGGGGAAAAATGCCTTCGCTTTTTCTATAGTTACAGCAACACTTTCTAATACAGCTTCAAAACTAGGGTTATGACCACGTTTTCCAGTTGTTTTGCCATGTCCAAAATGATCAAAAGCAACAACAGAAAAATCATGTTCATTTAACTTCTTGGCTACATGCATATAGCGTCCTGAGTATTCGCCCATCCCATGTGCCAAAACAACAACAGCTTTTGTGTTTTTTGCTTCCCAACATTGACCAAAAAAAGTGGTGTTGTAAATATGAAAATTGAATTCTTTAGTAGCCATTAGTAGTTTTTTTTAGCCAAATTCTAATACTTTTACGAAGTGATTCCTCTGGTCTTGGTAAAGGAATGGTTTTACCAAATTGTTTACTTCTTTTAAATTTTGAAAATGTAATTTTTAGTTGTTTCCATGCCTCTGGATACATCTTTAAAAATGTATTAAATAAGAGTTGTTCTGTAGCTTTTTCAGTAAGACTTTTATACACAGCTTCAAATTTCTCTTCTTGATTTGGAATCATAGTTTGTTAGAATTTGTTAAAACAAATTGCATTGCCTTTGCTTTTAATAAGCACTCTTCATATTCTTTTTCAGGAAAAGATTTTGCCGTAATAGCACTACCTACCGAAAATGAAAGGTACTTTTTTTCTGCATCATATAAAATACTTCTGATCACTACATTAAAGTCAAAATCTCCAGATGGAGTAAAATATCCAACGGCACCCGAATACAAACCTCGTTTGGTTTCCTCGAGGCGTTCAATAATTTTCATGGCAGATATTTTTGGAGCTCCCGTCATACTTCCCATGGGAAAGGTATCTTTAATGACATCGACAAGATGAACATCATCCTTCAATTCAGAGACTACAGTAGAGATCATTTGATGTACTTGTTTAAAAGAAGACACCTTACATAATTCCTCTACTTGAACACTTCCTTTTTTAGCAGATCTAGATAAATCATTTCTAACTAAATCTACAATCATAATATTTTCTGATCGTTCTTTAGTATCTATTGATAAGGTCGTGGCAGCTTTCTGATCTTCTAAACAATCTTCAAAACGTTTGGCAGTTCCTTTTATGGGTTGTGAAATAATCTTACGCCCTTCTTTCTTTAAGTACCTTTCTGGAGATGCACAAAGTAAAAATTGATGATCTATTTTTAAAAATGTCGCAAATGGCGCCTCAGAGATGGTATTTAAATCTTCATACATATGCAGTGGACTGATACGGGTGTTTTCTGCATAAAACTCCTGGCAAAAATTAGCTTCGTAAATATCACCTTTATAAATGTGCTCTAGTATTTTGTCTACTTTTTGATGGTAGTCTTTTTTTGAAATTCGTGATTTAATTTCAATTTTTTCCTCACTTAGATGAGTACTTTGTGGTGTCAATTCAATATTACAAATTGCTTTAAAGTCTGTGTCAATTTCATCATCAACCATTGCTAGATATTGAAATTCTATTTGATTGTTTTTTATGAATAGAATTTTTTGTGGCTGAAAGAAAAACAATTCAGCAAACCCTAAATCATCAACATTTGAGGATGTTAAATTTTCAGCGTCATTTTTTACATCATAACTGAGGTAGCCAAATAAATAATCTTGAGTAATCGATTGGTATTCCTTTAATTTTTCAAATGCATGTTCTGCATCGGTTTGAATACTTGTAAATTCCTCAATAGCGAGTATATTATCAAAATTACTGTGTTCTTGGTGATGTTTGTTAGAATCTAACCAAACAGCAGTCTCGTATTGTTGTGCCCATCTCAATAATTTTTCATTGAGATTTGAAACAGTTTCTATTGAGAAAGTACGTGTTGTTCTTTGCATTTTGAAGGCAAAAAGTTTAAACTAATTTTTGCTGTTTTATTAAAAAGTAATGATCGGAAGGAACTTCCGATCATTATATATTTAGGTATGTAATATATTTTTAAGCATTTAATGGTTTTCCATCCCAAGCTGCTTTAGCCGCTTCTTTCATGGCCTCAGAATAGGTTGGATGTCCATGACAAATTCTTGCCAAGTCTTCTGCAGAAGCTCTGTATTCCATAGCAACTGCGGCTTCCATAATTAAATCTGCTGCTCTTGCACCTACAATATGAACTCCTAAAACTTCATCTGTTTCTTTATCTGCCAGCACCTTTACGAAGCCATCTGTGTCTCCGCTCGCTCTTGATCTCCCTAAAGCTCTCATGGAAAATTTACCAGATTTATAGTGAACACCTGATTCTTTTAATTCTTGTTCAGTTTTTCCAACAGCAGCAACCTCTGGCCATGTGTATACAATTCCTGGAATTAAGTTATAGTCTATATGTGGTTTTTGTCCCGCAATAAGTTCTGCAACTACCACCCCTTCCTCTTCAGCTTTATGGGCTAACATAGCCCCTTTAACTACATCACCAATCGCATAAATGTTTGAGACGTTAGTTTGAAGATGATCATTTGTTTCTATTTGACCTCTCTCGTTTACCTTAATACCAATATTTTCTAATCCTAATCCACTGGTATACGCTTTTCTACCAACAGATACTAAACAATAATCACCTTTAAAAGCTATTTCTTCGCCTTTTTTATTGGTCGCTTTTACCGTAATTTCTTCTCCGTTACGCTGTACATCATTTACCGCATGTTTGGTGAAAAATTTTACACCTTGTTTTTTTAATACTTTCTGAAGCTCTTTGGAAACATCTGCATCCATTCCAGGAACAATCTTGTCCATGTATTCAATTACACTTACTTCTGCACCCAAACGCTTATATACAGACCCTAATTCTAAGCCAATTACTCCACCACCTATAACTACTAAATGTTTTGGTATTTCAGGAAGCTTTAAAGCTTCTGTAGAGGTAATAATTCTATCTTTATCTAATTCAATAAAAGGTAAAGAGGCGGGTTTAGATCCGGTTGCTATAATAATGTTGGTTCCTTCTATAGTTTCATCAGATCCATCATTTTTTGAAATTTTTACATGGGTAGCATCTACAAAAGATCCTATTCCTTCAAAAACATCAATATTGTTTTTGTCCATCAAATATTTTATACCACCTGTAGTTTGTTCTACAACAGTAGCCTTACGATCAATCATCTTTGTAAAATCAATCTTTGGAGGATCGATTAGAATTCCGTGTTCTTCAAAATGCTTCACAGCATCATAATAATGATGAGAAGAATCTAACAAGGCTTTTGAAGGAATACAGCCAACATTTAAACAGGTTCCACCCATGGTAGCATATTTTTCTATAATGGCAGCCTTTAAGCCTAATTGAGAGGCTCTTACTGCAGAGATATATCCCCCAGGACCTGAACCAATAACGATAACATCGTACTTCATTTTAATTGAATTATTTGTACTACAAAAGTACTCATTATTCTTAAAATTATAATGGATTTTTCATCTTTAAACTGCAAATATGAATTCAGTTTAAAATTCTAAAATAAATAAGATTATTTTTGTGAATCATTTGTAAAAAACAACTACTTGAAGCATCATGTTTTTATCATAGGGTCTGTTTGGGTAGAACCTAACTCTTCAGCTGCTGGAAGTAGGATGCTTCAGCTAATCACCTCTTTTCTGTCTCAGGGTTGGCGTGTGACTTTTGGAACAGTTTCTCAAAAAAATCCAAATTCCATAGACTTATCTAAACTAGGGGTTCAGGAGATTCGCTTAGAACTAAACTCCACTAGCTTTGATGAGTTCATAACAGATTTAAAACCAACAATAGTTGTTTTTGATCGTTTTATCACAGAAGAGCAATTTGGTTGGCGAGTTGCAGAATACTGTCCAAAGGCCCTTCGTATATTGGATACTGAAGACCTTCATTGCCTGAGAAAAACTAGACATGAAGCCCTTAAAAAAGGAATTGAGTTTAGCAATGAGATGCTCTTAAATTCAGAGAGCTCTAAACGAGAAATCGCAGCAATTTATCGTTGTGATATTTCTTTAATCATTTCAACTTTTGAGATGAAGTTATTGAAAGAAGTATTTAAAATTGATAAAAGCTTGTTGTATTATTTACCATTTTTGTTTGATAAAATTGATGAAAATAATTCATGGAAGCCCTATGGTGAAAGACATCATTTTGTATCTATTGGGAACTTTCTTCACGCACCCAATTTAGATGCGACTATTCAATTAAAAAAATATATTTGGAAAGAAATTCGAAAAAAATTGCCAGCTGCACAGCTTCATGTTTATGGAGCCTATCCAACTCAGCAAGTTTTAGAATTTACTAATGCAAATGAAGGTTTTTTTGTACATGGTTTTGTAGAAGATGCTTCATTTGTTCTTGAAAATAGTAGAGTTTTACTAGCTCCTTTGCGTTTTGGTGCAGGCATTAAAGGGAAACTTAGCAATGCGATGTTGTGCGGAACGCCTTCGGTTACTACTAGTATTGGATCTGAGGGGATGAATGATGAAATTCCTTGGAGTGGTTTTGTAGAAGATGAGATTGCAAATTTTGTAGAGAAAGCCGTTCTATTATATACAGATAAATTTGAATGGAATCAGGCACAGCAACATGGTATTGAAATTATTAATTCCAAGTATAATAAAGAATTAATTGAAGATGACTTTATTAGCTATATTCAAGAAATTTTCTCCAATTTAGAAGATCACAGAAATAATAATTTCACAGGAAAAATGTTGATGCACCATTCTTTACAGAGCTCAAAATACATGAGTAAATGGATTCAAGAAAAAAATAATAATTTACAATAACCCCGCTCTTTTTAATAGCGCCTCTGGTTTTGGCTCTTGGCCTCGAAAGCGTTTGTATAAAATCATTGGTTTTTCAGTACCTCCTTTACTTAAAACATGCGCTTCAAATTTAGCTGCAACTTCTTTATCGAAAATTCCTTTTTCTTGAAAGTATTCAAAAGCATCAGCATCTAAAATCTCGGCCCATTTGTAGGAGTAATATCCTGCTGAATACCCACCTTGAAAAATATGTGAAAAAGCAGTACTCATACAATTTTCTGAAACATCAGGGTACAATTGAGTTTCAGAAAAGGCCTCGGTTTCAAATTCTTTAACAGATAAGATGTTTTCAGGGGTTTCCCCCCCATGCCAAGACATATCTAATAAACCAAAGCTCAGTTGGCGTAATGTTTGCATGCCTTCATGAAAGCTTGCAGATTCTTTAATTTTATTCACATATTCCATAGGAATAACTTCTCCTGTTTGGTAATGTTTAGCAAATAACGCTAAGGCTTCTTTTTCATAACACCAGTTCTCTAAGATTTGACTTGGCAACTCTACAAAATCCCAAGACACCGAGGTTCCAGAGAGACTGCTATAGGTGGTATTTGCCAACATGCCATGCAAAGCATGTCCAAATTCATGAAATAGGGTAGTTACCTCATTAAAGGTTAATAAAGAGGGTTTTGTCTCAGTAGGTTTTGTAAAATTACAAACAATAGAAATATGAGGTCTTTCATTGCTGTTGTTTTTAATTTGTTGCGATTTATATGAGGTCATCCATGCGCCATTTCTTTTTCCTTCTCTAGGATGAAAGTCTGCATATAAAATAGCAATAAAGTCTCCTTTAGTGTTTTTAACATGGTATGTTTTTACATCTTCATGGTATTTTTCAATAGTGAAAACTTCTTCAAAGGTTAAATTAAATAATCTTTTGGAGACCGTAAACACCCCCTGAATAACATTCTCTAATTGAAAATAGGGCTTTAATATTTCTTGATCCAAATTAAATATTTCTTTTTTCAACTTTTCTGAATAGAAGGCACTATCCCATTTTTGAAGTTTATCTATTCCATCTAATTTTTTTGCAAATGACTCAAGTTTTTTAAATTCTTTAAGTGCTGCTGGTTTTGCCTTTCTTACTAAATCATTAGAAAAAGAAAGTACTTTTTCAGGGGTTTCAGCCATTCGTTCCTCCAATACAAAATGTGCATGTGTTTTATAACCAAGTAAATTTGCTCTTTGATATCTTAAGTTAACAATGTTTAAAACAATTTCTTCATTATTGTTTTCATTGTTTTGAAACCCTTTTTTTCCAAAGGCTATAGAGAGTTTTTTTCGTAATTCTCTATTTTCAGCATAAGTTACAAACGGAATGTAGCTTGGGTAATCTAAAGTAATAAGCCAGCCTTCTTTATTTCGGTTCTTTGCCAATAAACTCGCCGCTTCTTTGGCTCCATCAGGAAGACCTTTTAAGTCTTTTTCATGGGTAATGTGTAGCTCAAAAGCATTTCCGTCTGCTAAAACATTCTCTCCAAATTGTAAAGAAAGTTTAGACAATTCAGTGTCTATTTTTCGTAATTTTTCTTTGTCTTCATCATTTAAATTTGCTCCATTTCTTGAAAACCCTTTGTATTGTTTTTCCAATAACATGGTTTGTTCAGGGTCTAAATTTAATTTTTTTCTGATGTCATATACAGATTTTACTTTTATGAATAGGGCTGAATTTAAAATCATATCATTTTTAAATTCACTAAGCCAAGGTGAAATTTCTTGGGCTATTTTTTGAATAGCTTCGGAGGTTTCAGCTGAGTTTAAATTGAAGAAAATACTGGTAATTCTTCCAAGTTTTTGACCTGTAAATTCTAGTGCCTCTGTAGTGTTTTTAAAGCTTGGTGTTTCAGGGTTTGAGATAATAGCTTCTATTTCTTTCTTACAAATCTCTATAGCTTTTTTAATAGCAGGTTTGTAATCTGTGCTTGAAATTTTTGAAAAAGGAGCGGTATTAAAATCTTCTAATAAAGGATTCATTGGTAGGTACAGTAAGAATAAATATTATTATTTTTTTACGCGGTCTGAAGCTTGTGTTACTTTTATTTTTAGACCTTCTTTGTAAGCTGTGATTTTGTCTTGAACACATGTATCTGAAACTCCAATAATTTGAGCAGCTAAGATACCTGCATTCTTTGCACCATCTAATGCAACAGTTGCCACTGGAACTCCTCCAGGCATTTGTAATATAGACAATACAGAATCCCATCCATCTATCGAGTTTCTGCTTTTTACAGGAACACCAATTATAGGTAAAGGACTTAAAGAGGCTACCATTCCTGGCAGGTGAGCGGCTCCTCCAGCACCAGCAATAATTACTTTTATACCTCGTGTGTGTGCATTTTTCGAGTAGTCAAATAACTTTTCTGGGGTTCTATGAGCAGAGACAATATCTACCTCTATTTGAATATCAAAACTTTCAAGGATATCAATTGCTTCTTGCATGATTGGAAGATCTGAATCGCTTCCCATTATAATTCCTACCATTATGCTTTCTATTTACTGATTACTTTAATTATTTTTTTTACCTGTTGTGCAACTTTTCGTGCTTCATCGATATCTTTATTTACGATGGTTACATGGCCCATCTTACGAAAAGGTTTGGTTATTTTTTTTCCATAAATATGAGGGGTAACACCATCGATTTGTAAAATTTTGTCAATATTTTCGTAGACTACCTCACCTGTGTGTCCTTCTGCTCCTACAAGATTAACCATAATTCCTGCTACTTTATTGTCTGTATTTCCCAAAGGAAGATTTAAGATACTTCTTAAGTGTTGTTCAAACTGGTTGGTATAACTAGCTTCAATACTATAATGACCAGAATTATGAGTTCTAGGTGCTACTTCGTTTACTAAAATTTCATCTTCTTCAGTTTGAAACATTTCTACAGCTAATAATCCTACAAAATCAAAAGCATCAGCAACTTTTAAGGCAATTTCTCTTGCCTTTTTTGCTATGCTATCATCAATCCTTGCAGGACAAATAACATATTCAACTTGATTTGCTTCTGGGTGAAATTCCATTTCAACTACAGGATAGGAGGTTACTTCTCCTTTACTGTTTCTTGCAACAATAACTGCCAGTTCATTTTTAAATGGAATTAGTTTTTCTACAATACATTCTCCTTGAGGTAGGTTTTCTATATCTTCAAAAGTTCTAACAATTTTAACGCCAGTTCCATCATATCCAAAACGGGCTGCTTTCCAAACAAAAGGCAACTCAATAATATCATTTTGAAAAGAGTGTTTGAGCTCTTCTAAATAGGCATAATGAGAGTAGGGCGCAGTTGGGACATTATTGTCTTTGTAAAAATTCTTTTGAGTGGCTTTATTTTGAATAATTCGAATGCTTTTAGGTGTTGGATAGATGGAAAGACCTTCTTTTTCTAAGCGATCTAGTGCATCAATATTTACATTTTCTATCTCAATAGTTAGTAAGTCTACTTGTTTGCCAAAATTGTAAACAGTTTCAAAGTCCAGTAAATTTCCTTGATGGAATTCGTTGCATAGTTGAGCACATGGGGCTTCAGGTGACGAATCAAGTATACTTGTATAGATGTCAAATTTTTGTGTCTCAGCAAGTAACATTCGACCCAATTGACCACCGCCAAGAACGCCTAATTTAAAATTTGATGAAAAATAATCTTTCAAAACAATGTGGTATTGATATAAAAAACAAAAGTACGCATTCTATTGTCTATTTTATATATTAATAATTGGTGATTCTAAGAAGTGAACCATTTACATTATCCACTAAGTATTCATTTGCAAAACATGTACTTCCTTCGGTTAAAGGTGCTCCATTTAAAATATTAAATTCACTATCATCACATGAGCATATAATTCGCAGATTGCTTCCAACGGTCATTTGAGAACAAGAGGAAAGATTTTGTCCTGGACATAATCTGTCAAAAGCTTTAAATTGAACGCCATTTAAGTTGTAAACAATCAATCCTTGCAATCCACCACTTGTATAGGCCCATCCACCAGGAACTTGCAGATCTATGAATTGAGGAAGGTCTAGGTTTATGGTTTCGTTTACCGTTATAAAAGGGAAACAATTATTGTCAATAGCATTATTTGTACATCCTAAAGACAGAACTATAGCGGCTAAAAAAAATATTTTTTTCATATTGAATTTTTTCAACATTACTTTAAAAAAGCACAATTTACAAATATTTTGTACATTTGTACTGTAAATCTCATCCTGTAAAAGGCTATGAGATTTTCTATTTTATATTGAAGGTTGTTTTTTTTTAAAAAATAATCTAAAAAGTTTCAAAAATTAGAAATCATGAGTGATGTTTCCTATTATACCCCAGAAGGATTAAAAAAATTAAAAGAAGAATTATTACAGTTAGAGCAAGTTGAAAGACCAAGAGTAACTCAGGAGATTGCAGATGCAAGAGATAAAGGTGATTTGAGTGAAAATGCTGAATATCATGCAGCAAAAGAAGAACAGTCTTTGCTTGAAACAAAGATAGCGAAGCTTAAAAATGTAGTAGCAAGTGCTAGAATTATTGACGAATCTCAATTAGATGTGTCTAAAATTTTAATTCATTCTAAAATTAAAATTAAAAACTCAACCAATGGGATGGAGTTTTCATACACCCTAGTTGCTGATTCTGAATCTGATATTAAAAATGGAAAATTATCTGTAAACTCACCGATAGGTAAAGGGTTGTTAGGTAAAGAATTAGGTGATAATGTAGAAATTGAAGTACCTAATGGTATTATGAAATTTGAGGTTACTGAAGTTTCAAGATAAAAAATATTAAAATAGTTGAATGAAACGCTTTTCTAATAGAAAGCGTTTTTTATTTTTATAAAAAATAGACAAATATGAGTATTTTCACAAAGATTGTTTCAGGAGAAATACCTTCTTATAAACTTGCAGAAGATGACAATTATCTCGCTTTTTTAGACATTAATCCAAATACAAAAGGCCATACGCTAGTAATTCCTAAAAAAGAAATTAATAAATTATTTGATTTAGATCAAAAGGAGTATTTAGACTTGATGAGTTTTTCTTATCGAGTAGCAAAAGCTATAGAGAAAACAGTTCCTTGTAAACGAATTGGAATGAGTGTTATAGGTCTAGAAGTACCCCATGTTCATGTGCATTTAATTCCTATTAATACAATGAGTAATATGAGATTTGTAGAGAAAGAAAAATTAACTTCCAATGAGTTTGAAAGTTTAGCTAAAGATATATCAAGTAACTTTAGCTAAAATAATCTGAAATGTTGTTCCTTTATTGAGCTCAGAATTTTTTACAACTATTTTTCCTTTATGATAATCTTCAATAATTCGTTTAGAAAGCGATAAGCCTAATCCCCAACCGCGTTTTTTGCTAGTAAACCCTGGGTTAAATATTTTTTTAAACTGAGATTTTGCCATTCCTTTGCCAGTATCTGTGATGTTAATTTCAATATTTTTAGCATCATCTGATATTACTAGAGCTAATTTTCCTTTCCCCAACATGGCATCAATGGCATTTTTAATTAAATTTTCTATAACCCAACCATATAACTCTTCATTTACATTACTATAAAGTTTTTCTTCAGAAGATTCAAATGTAAAAGCAATTTGTTTAGAACTTCTAAACTCTAAATATTCATAGGCACTTTTAGTAACAGCAATAATATCTAATTTTTTTAAGGCCGGTAGTGAACCTATCTTAGAAAACCGATTCGCAATAGTATTTAAACGATGCACGTCTTTTTCTATTTCATTAACATATTTATCATTTATATTTTCCATTTTTAAAATGGCAATCCACCCTAGAAGTGAAGATAAAGGAGTGCCAATTTGATGCGCAGTTTCCTTGGCCATGCCTGTCCATAATTTATTTTGTTCGGCAATCTTACTTGAGGTAAACATCATGTAGATTAATGCTAAAAATAGTGAGAGAATTAAGATTAAGGTTAATGGATAATAAGATAATTTATTTAATAAATCTGAGTTTCTGTAGTAGATAAATTGTTTTCTGTTTTTTGCAAAAGTAATTTCAATAGGATTATTTTGCTCTTTCATAATTTCCAGCTGAGCTTTTAAATATGCTGGATCTTTTGCTTTTGCTGAATCTAAATTTAAGTAAGAATCTAAACCTATATTTCCATTTTCGTCTACCAAAATCATTGGAATACTAGTGTTGCTTTTTATAATCTTGTCTTCTAAACTAACGTCAGCATTTAAATCTTGATTTGTTGCAAATTTTTTCATTGCTGTTGCAACTATTTCCATCTTTAAACGCTCTTCATTTTTAAATCGTTTAAAAAATGAATACGTGTTCCATAGTATTAATGTAACTATAGAAAACGAAATTAGGATGACAATTCGCTTTAGCAGTATGGTGTTTTTAAAAAAACTCATTAAACAAATATACTAGATTCAAAAGTATAACTCATTTATAAAATTGATAGTATATTTACTACTAAAAATTAGTGCATGCTTTCCATTAATCCTAAAGAAATTCCAACAAGTAAGTTACATGGTTATTTATTGGGTGCTGTTGCACCCAGACCTATAGCTTTTGCGAGTACAATTGATGAAAATGGAACTCCAAATTTGTCTCCGTTTAGTTTTTTTAACGTCTTCGGTTCTAATCCACCCATGATGATTTTTTCTCCCGCTAGAAGAGTTCGTGGTAATACAACCAAACATACGCTACAGAATGTTGAAAAAGTTAAAGAGGTTGTAATAAACGTCGTAAATTATGACATAGTTCAACAAATGTCATTGAGTAGTTCAGAATATCCAGAGGGTGTAAACGAATTTGAAAAAGCAGGTTTTACAATGCTTTCCTCGGATGAGGTTAAGCCTTTTAGAGTTGCAGAGTCCCCAGTTCAATTTGAATGTAAGGTTACAGATATTATTTATACTGGAGATGAAGGTGGTGCTGGAAATTTGATTGTGTGTGAAGTAGTTAAAATTCATATTAATGAGACAGTTTTAGATACAGATGGAATGATAGATCAGCATAAAATTGATTTGGTTGCAAGAGCAGGAGGTAGTTATTATTCAAGAGCTCGAGATGGTTTTTTTGAAATTCCAAAGCCTGTTTCTACATTAGGGATAGGTATAGATCAAATTCCTTCAGCTATTAAAAACAGTACTGTTTTAACAGGTAATAATTTAGGAATGCTTGGGAATATTACATTGTTGCCAAATGATCAAGATGTTGATAACTTTGCAAAAGAACATCCCCACTTTGTTGGCTTAGAAATGGTAAAAAAACATACATTTGCTCAAGAGTATTTAGAAAATAATGATACAGAAAGTGCTTGGAAGGTACTTTTATTAAAATAAGAATTATGGAAGTAATAGGTAAAGTTAAATTATTAGGAGAAGTTCAAACTTTTGGAAGTAACGGGTTTCGTAAAAGAGAATTAGTAGTTACTACAGATGAGCAATATCCTCAAATGATTATGATTGAGTTTGTTCAAGACAAATGTGATTTATTAAATAGCTATTCAGTTGGTCAAGATGTAAAAGTTTCTATCAACTTAAGAGGTAGAGAATGGATTAATCCTCAAGGAGAAGCAAAATATTTTAACTCTGTTCAAGGATGGAGAATAGAGAGCCTTTCGCAAGGAGCTTCAACTCAAACGCCTCCAGCAGAACAATTTCAACCTGCTCCAGACTTATCTAGTGATGAACCGGATGATCTACCGTTCTAAAATTATAAAAACAAGATAAAAAAAGCCTCGCAATTTGCGAGGCTTTTTTTTATACCTATTCTCTTATTTGGGGTCTAGTGCCTTATCAATTCTTGCAATAGCATCTTGTAGATGATATCTGCTAGTTGTGTTTGGTGCTTTGGAGACCGCCGATTTAATATCGCGTTTTATTCTATTTAATTCTCCTCTTACTATAGCTTTAATATCTGATTGGCCAATATTTACCGTACTTTGTTTAAAGTATCCACTATTAGCTCCACGTTGGTTTTTTGCCTTATTTAGTAGGTAGTCTAGGCGATTTATATGAGCCCTTTGAAGGTTTCTTCTGTAGGTGTCTATTCTTTTACCGTTATATAGTTCAGACCATACCCCTCTTCTTAGGTCTGAAAACATAGAAACTAAATTATAAGACTTAGAACCATTCATTGTTTGGTTTTCTATCATACGAGCCATCCTACCTGAATCTAGAATATTGTTTAAAGTTCTTGTTTGGACATTTCCAATTTTTTCAATTGCCCCAGAAAATTGAGTCTTAGAGTAAATGTTATTGTCAATCATCCATGCAGGAGTAGAAAAAAGCTCTTTGTTGATAAACTGCAACGCATTTTTTTGATGTGATTTGGCTACGTGAGAATAAACAGCTCCCTCTTGATTTGAAGTTTTGTAATATTCGTACACACCACCAATATTAGCAGTAACATGTCCCATATATCTATTAAATTGACTTAAAACTTGACCATACATGGTAGCCATTTCGTCATAGTTTTCACCATCTTTGGTTGTCCATTTTTCTATATTAGGTAATATTCTTTGTAAATTTTTGATACCATATGTACTTGCTTTAATAGCGTCATCTCCAAGATCTTCGGTTTGAGAACTTGGATCTACAACACCCCCAGCTTGTTGATGACCAAAACGATATATTGGGTTATCTGCTCTGTCTAAAATCCACTTATTTAGTGTTTCTTTTTCATCTTTGGCAGTTTTATCTAATATTGGACGATATCCCCATTCTATTGCATGTTTATCATAGGGTCCAATATCAGGCATTAACGCAACCCCTTTATCTTCAGGTTGTGCTATATAATTAAAACGAGCATAATCCATGATTGAAGGAGCGGTTCCGAACTTCTTGGTAAAAGAAGCAGATCTTAATGAATCTACAGGGTATGCTGCACTAGAACCCATATTGTGTGGTAGCCCTAATGTATGTCCAACTTCATGTGAAGAAACAAAACGAATTAAACGTCCCATTACTTCGTCTTTAAATTCAATAGTTTGAGCTTCAGGGTTAATTGCTGCTGTTTGGATAAAGAACCAATTACGCAACAAACTCATTACATTATGATACCAATTAATATCAGATTCTAGAATTTCTCCCGAACGTGGGTCACTAACATGAGGACCATTTGCATTGGGTATTGGTGATGCTAGATAACGTACTACAGAGTATCTTACATCTTCAGGAGACCAATCTGGGTCTTCCTCTTTACTAGGTGGATCTTTCGCTATAATTGCATTTTTAAAACCAGCAGCTTCAAAAGCCACTTGCCAATCTTCAATTCCCTGTTTAATGTATTGTCTCCAAACTTCAGGAGTGGCTCTATCAACATAATAAACTATTTGTTTCTTTGGTTCTACTAGTTCACCAGCTTTAAATTTAGCAAGATCCTCATCTTTTACTTCTAGCCTCCATCTGTCTAAATAAGTTACTGTTTTACTTCTTTGATCATCGAGGCCATAATCAACTTGTCCTCTGGCAAACCATCCAACTCTTTCGTCAAAATAACGGCGCTTCATAGGTACTTTTGGAAGTAAAATCATAGAGTTACTCATCTCAACAGAAATAGAACCAACACTACCATTGGATGGAGGTTTACTTGCAAAATAAGTTTTCACATGTCTTACTTCTATATTTTCAGGATAACTACTTACTCTATCTATATAAGAACGTGTTTTATCCACTCTTGATATTTTATATCTAGAACGATAAAACTGCGGAAACCCAAGAGGTTTTACATCGGTAGAAAATAAAGAAGTAGCGTCTATAACAACAGCAGTAGTGTCTTTGTTAAACGCCTTTATTGGAAATGAAAATAAAACAGGCTCAAAGTTAGAATTTACAACGGCTTCATGAACAGGTAAAATAGTATCTGCTACAACATTGTGAGAGACAACTCTTAAAAGAATTTTTTTCCCTTTTCTTTGCCATCGCAGTACCTGTGTATTTGTTTTTCCTCCTCCAAAACCAATCCCGTTGGCAGTTTTAGCAATTCTAGTGACCATTAACATTTCTCTGTTGATTAGAGTGTCTGGAACTTCAAAAAGATATGTATTATCGGCAGAATGAACCTTAAATAAACCCTCATCAGTTTTCATTTCTTTGGTTACCACTTTTCCATAGGGAAGTATAGCACCTTTTTTTGGTTTAGCCTTTGGTTTTGGTTTTGGTTTTTGAATTTCAGTAGTTTTCTTTTTCTTTCTTTTAATTCTTCCACTTTGAGCATCAACATAGGATGTTACACCAAGTGTGAAAAAAACGATAAGCATTTTAGTGATAAAATTTTGAAGCATTTTGTTATATTTAAATTAGTGTTAATTTTTTTGACTAAATATTAAGCCAATAGGTAAATTTTAAATTTAATGATCTGAACCTTGGGCTAAATACAGTAGTTGCGTAGTTATCGTTGTAGACCAGAAATAAATCAGATAATGGGGCAACTCTCCATTGGAATCTTGTATTTATACTAAGATTTTCTCTTTGGGTACTGTATTGAAAAAATGTAGACCAAAACATGTTTTTACTAAATGTGATATCCAATTTAGGACCAATCAACCAAATTGAAGCATCAGGATATGGGTCGGGTAAATCTATTTTATCATAGTTCATTTGAATAGAGCCGGTAAAATAAGGCTGTAACCTCAATGAAAGAGAAGTTTCCAAAGAATATTTGTTTCCATTATAAAATTGACCAATTGAAGGGTTAATTCTATAGGATACTTTTTTTCTTCGATCTGATCTAAAACTGGCATTGAAACTGGTGTAATAGTAATTTTCGTCGCCAGGAAGTGGGATGGCATTGTCAGTTCGTGTTGGGTCAAACTCATCATACAGTTTTGTATACCTATTAAACATTTCTACACGGAGTTGAGAACTGTTAAGAAAGTTTGCTTCCCATCTACTAATTATAGTGTAATCAGAGTTTTCGAAGTCTAATTCTGGGCGCCATATAGATATTGGAATAACTGTAATAGAATGACGCTGTATTTTACTCTTTTTTGGCCAGAATTTAAGTTCAATTTGTGGGTTAATTTTAAAAATATCTGTTCTTCTGACAAAACCAAGATCTGACCTGTAATCATCTGCAACAAAAACACCACTTAAACGAATATTTAATAATCGATTATTGAATTGAGTTCTAAAGCCAGCAGAAAAGTCATTAGAGCTAATTCCTGGGGTAAATGATTTGTGAAAGAAATATTTGCCACTCCAGGTATTGTCCTTAGAGGCCAGGCTGTAATCTATACCCAATACTCGATTGTACTTATCTTCATCTTCTAAAAAATCATAGTCTTTAGTACTTTGCTTGTTGATAAAAAGCAAACTGATGTTTGATCTGCTAAATACCTTATGTTGGAGAGAAATTACGGAATTATTAACTGTTGGAATTTCATTTGCGATATCCTCATCAGTTTGCATGCTCAAAATACCTAACCTTAAGTTATTATTTAATTTCCCACTCAATCTGACCCCTGCAATAATCCTATTTTCAATGTTTTCATTATTAATGTTTTTAGCAATACCAATTCGTCTAGAAAAAAAAGGATTAGAATCTCTACCATCTCCATAGCCGCCAAATAAATCACTATTTTCAATGAAAAATTGTCTTCTTTCAGGTAAGCCAACTTCAAATCGAGTTAAATTGGTTACTTGTTGATCTACTTCAACTTGTGAAAAATCTGGATTTAGCGTCAAATCTAAATTCATGCTATTAGCAATCGTTAACTTCGCATCTCCTCCAATTTTAAGACTGTTAGTATTGGTTGTGTTTTCAAAATCTTTTGAAGTAATCGTATTTACGAAAGGGATAATAGAAACAGGAGATTTAGATTTTCCTAAAGGTCTATCAAAAATTAGGTCTCCCATGAAAGCAAGATTGAAAATATATTGATTTTGAGGAACATTAACCCATGAATTTTGAACATTATCTTGGGTGTCAAACTGATAAGTGTTAAATCTCCATTTTGTCTCTCCCTCTTTGTACTTGAAGGCAGACAAAGGTATTTTCCATTCTAAGATATAATGATTATCATATATTTTTGATTCGCCAGTCCATTTTGTGTCCCAAGCCATATTAAAACCTCTTATGTCATTTCCACCACCTGAAAGTAGCATTTCTCTTCGTACTCCGTATGGGTTTGATCCAAACAAAAAAGCGTTAGTACCGTCATTAAATGTATCAAACATTAGCGTAACACTATCACTAGCGCCCCCTCTGAAGTCTCTTCTCAATGATGGGATGATATAGTCTTTTCCTTTGGCATATACTTTTATACCAACATATAAATTTCTGTTGTTAAACATAAATTTAATTTCAACTTGTCTCTTGGCCTGAGCTGTATCTGAGGGAAAGTATTCATGAAAGTTTGTCGCGGGTAGCACCTTACCCCATGCAGCTTCGTTTAAAACACCATCAATTTTAATTTCATCATCTGTGTATTTTGCAAGTACAGACTTATTTGATGTTTGTGAAAAAGCACAAAAACTGACAAAAAAAATTGCAATAAAAATATTTTTCATTACATAAAATTTTCTATATTTTTCTTCTGTTTTTTTAATCTTATAAAACGGTTGAAATTATAACTAAACTAAAATTTATAATCATAAATATTAGTTAAATTTATTATTTTAATAAAAAAAGATTGATACTTAGCTTTTCATTTAACAAATTCTCAATATTTGAAAAGAAAATTGTGTTAATTGCTAAAAA
>CESI01011774.1_pt1 | contig 26435 bp, 20 predicted proteins | sample 356301 | NCBI WGS metagenome assembly CESI01 (sample SAMEA2621423, study PRJEB7988) | marine metagenome | biome: marine biome (ENVO:00000447); feature: deep chlorophyll maximum layer (ENVO:xxxxxxxx); material: "saline water (ENVO:00002010), including plankton (ENVO:xxxxxxxx)" | depth 40 m | reverse complement strand
TGTTTAGATCGATAATATTTAAAGGAATATTTTGTGAAGTTTTTAAACACCCTTTATTTCTTTCATTTTTAGTTCTAACATCAATTAAACTAATTTTAGAACTTATGATTTTTTTTAAATTAGTTGGTGAGATTGATTCTATTGAATTTATTGTTTGATTTGATTTTTTCCAAACCTCAAAACCTCCCTTTAAATATCCTTTTACATTATCAAAACCTACTCTTGATAATCTCATAATAGCTTGGTTCTCCGTCCCTTTGTCACAAACTAGTAATATTTTGGTGCTTATATCTTTAATAATCGCTCCAACCCATGGCGCAAAACTACCATTTAAGCCAATAAAAATTGATCCTGGCACATAGCCAAGTCTAAAACGATCTTGACTTCTTACATCTAAGATTACAGTTTTATCCTCTTTTGATAGATATTTAAACTCTGTGATACTTAAGGGATTCAAGCTTCTTTCTAAAACAATATCAAAATCTATATACCCTTCTTGGTTAAGTTTAACATTTGAGGGAAAGTATGTTGGTGGTTCAGGTAAGTGATCGGTTAATTCTTTAACAAAGCCCTCTTTGGAGAGAGATCCATTTAAGGCATAATTAACAGATTTTTGATTTGCTAATGTATCAACGGTTTCCTTCATCATATTTTTTCCGCATGCTGAACCTGCTCCATGACCTGGATAAACTAAGATATCCTCAGCTAAGGGTTTAATTCTATTATTAACAGAATCATATAGAATCCCTGCTAATTGCTCTTTTGAAACTCCCATATACCTTTGAGCTACATCAGGAATGCCTACATCTCCTAAAAAAAGAGTGTCACCTGTAAAAATACAATGATCTTTTCCATGCTTATCCTTTAATAAATAAGAAGTACTTTCAAGAGTGTGACCAGGAGTATGTAAAGCTGTTAAAGTAACTTCGCCTATTTTAAAAATTTGATTATCCTTCGATATAATTGCTTTAAATTTTGGGTCAGCCTTGGGACCGTAAACAATTCTAGCTCCACTGTGATTAGCTAATGTTAAATGGCCACTAACAAAATCCGCGTGAAAGTGTGTTTCAAAAATATATTTAATCTTGGAATTAGATTTTTTAGCTAATTCTAAATAATCAGAAATTTCTCTTAAGGGATCAATTACAGCTGCTTCTCCATTACTTTCGATGAAATAAGCACCCTGGGATAAGCAACTTGTATAAATTTGTTTAACTGTCAATTTTTTTTAAATAATAAACAAAAATAAAAAAACTAATCAGGATATTCAACTCTTAAATGATAGATGTTGTTTAATTTATCTTTAAAAATTTTTTTTGCTAACTGAATTTCTTTTAATGTAATATCCGAATTAATAAATTGATTATCTTCTATTTGTTTATTAATTATTTTATCTACAAACAAGTCTATCAATTTCACATTTGGTTCTTTTATACTTTTAGATGCAGCCTCAATACTGTCAGCCATCATAACTATTGCGGTCTCCTTTGAAAAAGGTTTAGGACCTGAATATCGATAATTAAACTCATCAGGTTCAGGATTAGATTGTAGTGCTTTATCATAAAAAAATCTGATCATAGAAGTACCATGATGGGTTCTAATAAAATCAATTACTCTATCTGGTAATTTATTTTTTTTAGCTATTTCGATACCATTTAAAATATGACCCTTTATGATTATAGTACTATCTATGGGCTCTAATTCATCATGAGGATTGAAAGAAGAACTCTGGTTTTCAATAAAATAATTAGAATTATTCATTTTACCAATATCATGATATAATGCGCCTACTCTTACAAGCATAACATTTGCAGAAATTTGTATTGCTACTGCCTCAGCTAAATTAGAAACTGCTAAAGAATGATAAAAGGTTCCAGGTGCCTTCTGTGAAAGTTCTTTTAAAAGAGTTGAATTTGTATTAGTCAATTCTAATAGAGAAACATCTGAAACTAAACCAAATATCTTTTCAAAGATATATATCAATGGATGAACAAATAAAGTAGCTAACCCATTAAAAATAAAAAGTAATGGGATACTTAAATTTAAATCTTGAATATCTCCATTATTAATTATTGAAATAGAAAAATAAGAGATTATGTATACACTGGTAATAATAGAAACAGAAATAAATAAATTAGCCCTCTGATAAAGGTCTGATGGAGTCAGAATTGTGATTATACCTGCAATGGTATGTAGAAATAAAAACTCAAAACTATTGGTAACAATAAATCCTAAAATGAGTAAAGTCAGTACATGAACAAACAGACCCAATCTTGAATCAAAAAAAGCTCTAATAAGCAATGGCACAGAACACAAGGGTACCACATAGATATAATTTGGCTGAAGTTTATAAACAGAAACAGTGATGGAAACAAATATTAAAATTATTAAGAAAACAAAAGTTATTTTTGTGTTATCTAAATAAATATCCAAACGGTTTTTTTTAAGAAAAAGAAGCAAAAAGAATAAAATAGTTCCAACTATTATTGAGTAACCAAGAGTCATCAAATTATAATTCGAATTTGACCAAATTTGAGATTCAAACTTAAACTTTAAAGATTCTAAAATTGAAAATTTTTCTATATCAATTATTTCCCCTCTAGAAATTATCAAGACTCCGTTATTAACTAAACCCTTATGCTTAGAGATTTGACTCATAACAGAGTCCCTATTATATTTTGTAGTTAAATCATCGAATAAAACATCTGGCTTTAAATTCAATTCAATGATTGATTTAAATAATATAGAATCTTTAGATTTTTTATATGATATCGAGTCAAAATTAAAATCATTTAATCGATTAAGATCAGCTTGTCTTAATAATGTTTCTCCACTATTTTTAAGTAAAAAAATAGAATCTGTTTTTATATCAACTACATTATTGATTAAACCAGGTTCATATATGTCATTTAGCCTAATTATTGCTTGAGTCTTTAAATAAGGGAGTGAATCTTTTAATTTTAAACTTATCTTAGATGTTATTGAATCTGAAAAACCTGGGATTTTAATAAAATTATTTTTGAAATTTTTTGAAATTTCTAACTTTTCAGAATCAATTTCTGAAACTGTTTTTTGTATCAAAAAATCAAAAGGTGATATTAAAGTTTGATGTTTCCAAGGTTTTGCTAGTTCAAAATCATATTGAAATTTTCCCTTTTTTGGAATAATAAAAACTACAAAAGCTACAGAAAGAAAAAAAAGAGTAAATCTGTAAATACTGGATTGTAGTTTAAAAAAAATATTTAGCTTATCTTTCATTAAAATCAATTAACTCAAAAGTATAAATTATTTATTTAGGGATTATATGATAATTATCTAAATTTAAATAATGATATGAAGGATTACGGAATTTGTCAGTTAAGTGTTATTCCAGTAAGAAAAAGTCCTGGAAGTACTAATGAAATGGTCACTCAAATTTTATATGGAGAAACATTTTCTATAATTAAATATGAAAAAAAGTGGTCTAAGGTTTCCAATCAATTTGATAATTATCAAGGATGGGTTAATAACTCCCAAATAAGATTTATTAGTAAAAAAGAATATCAATTTTTAAATACGAATAAATCAATATATTCTTTAGATAAATTAGGGTACGTCATAAATGAAAAAAACGAAAAAATTTATCTTCCATTAGGTAGTTTAGTAAGTTCATGTAATTTTTTAGAAACTAAATTTGTAGGTAAGAAATCAAATCAAATTAAAAATAATATTGTTGAAACTCTGAAATTATATTTGAATTCCCCTTATTTATGGGGTGGCAGAACTAATTATGGAATTGACTGTTCTGGATTTTCACAAATAGTTTATAAAATACAAAATATTAAAATTAATAGAGATGCTAGTCAGCAAGCTATTAAGGGTGATATTGTAAAGAGAAAAGATTCTAATCAGGGGGATTTAGCATTTTTTGGAGATTCAAAGAAAAAAATCACTCACGTAGGCGTACTATTGAGTTTAAATGAAATTATTCATGCCTATGGGAAAATCAGACTAGATAAAATTAATAATGAAGGGATAATTAATTCAGAAACTAAAAAAATCACACATAAACTAATTGAAATCAGAACTTATTGATTCTCCAGTTCCTGTATCTTTGCAGTCATTAATTTAAACTTTTTATTATCACCTACCGTATAATATATATTTTTTGCTGTTTTTAATGCTTCTAGGTTTTTAGGATCAATTTCTATGAGTTTCTCAAGATAAGGCAAGCAAGAAGCATACAATTCTTCTCTTTCAGCTTTTAATTTATCATATTTTTCATAATCACTTCTTTTGGTTGAAGTGGCAAGTTCATTCATTTGTTCAACTAAAGCACTTTCACCTTCTAATATTAAACCAACCAAATTTAAATAAGCTGCAGAATAATTTGGGTCTAACTCTAAAGATTTTTTGTAGTAATTAATAGCTTCTTCAAATTCCTCTTGCTCTCCGTAAATTACACCAAGATTATAATACAAAACAGCATTATTAGGGTCTTTTGTTATTGCTTCCTCCATAAGTTCTTTAAACTTAACTTTATCTCCTAATTTTATATATAAATCCGCTTCAGATAATAAAAGGTTAAAATCTTCTGGATTTACTTCTCTTGCTTTTTTAATTGCAGAAATAGCTTTTTCGTTTTCTCCCAGCTGAACATAAATAAGTGCAATGTTTTTAATTATTTCAGGAAGTCTGGATTCTGTTTTTCCAATTCTAGGATTAATATACTCCTTTGAAGATTTTAAAATATTATACTCTGTTTCACTTATTTTTTCTTCAGTATTTGTATCAATAGCGGTAATAAAATATTCAGACTCAATTCCTGTGTAACCTAAATCTTTTAAAGAAAGGTAATAACTTAAAGCAACTTTAAAATCTTTTCCGTTAACAGAACTTGAAGCTGCAAAATATAAGTAATTTATAAATCTTTGCTCTTTAGGATTAATTAAATAAGCATTATAAAGTTTATTAGATGCGGAATCAAAATTCTTTAATTTATTATCTTCAATAGCTTGTCTGACAAGCTCCCCCTCTATTTGATCAATTAATAAGTTTGATTCTTCTTTGTACTTATTAGATTTGTCATTTTTAATAGACTTTTTAAGAAGAGGGACTGCCTCTAAAAGTTTATTATCTCCTTTATTAGCCCATCCAAGTAGGTAATAATATTGTGCTTGATATTTTTGATCTAATTCTAAATAAAGTACTTTTATTTTAGAAAGTTCATCTAAAGCTTCATTATAAAAACTTTGATCCAACAGTTTTTGAGCTTTTCTTAACTCTTTTTTTTGACTAAATCCAATTACTGAGAATAAAAATAAAATAGTTACTAAAAAATTTTTCATTTTTTTATTTATTTAATTGTTTTCATTTTCAGGACTGTTCGCAATATCAACATCGATATCTTCTAAATCTTGAACATCATCATCATCATGGACCACCTTAGCAACGGCTGCTATTGAGTCGTTTTCTTTTAGATTAATTAACTTTACACCTTGAGTTGCTCTACCCATTACTCTAAGTGATGCAACTTCCATTCTAATTGCAATTCCAGACTTATTAATAATCATCAAATCATCATTATCAGTTACATTTTTTAATGATACTAACTTTCCTGTTTTTTCAGTTACTGAAATTGTCTTTACACCTTTACCTCCTCTGTTAGTAATTCTGTAAGCATCTAAACTAGATCTTTTACCATAACCGTTTTCGGATACAACTAGAATATCACTATCCATATCATTTACAGAAATCATACCTACCACTTGATCCTTTTCATCTTTCAGCCTTATTCCTCTTACACCAGAGGCGTTTCTACCCATAGGACGAGTTTTACTCTCCTCAAATCTAATACATTTACCAGATTCAACTGCAATCAAAACTTGAGAATTTCCTGTTGTTAATTTAGCTTCTAACAGTTCATCATCATCTTTAATTGTAATCGCATTAATACCATTTGATCTTGGTCTTGAATATTGTTCCAAAGAAGTTTTCTTGACCTGACCTTTTTTTGTTGCCATAATAACATAATGATTGTTTATATAGTCTTCATCTTTTAAATCTTGAGTACAAATAAAAGCCTTTACCTCATCATCTTGTTCAATGTTAATCAGGTTTTGGATAGCTCGACCTTTAGAGGTTTTACTTCCCTCGGGGATTTCATATACTCTCATCCAAAAACATTTACCTTTTTGGGTAAAAAAGAGCATATATTGATGGTTTGTTCCAACAAATAAATGTTCTAAGAAGTCCTCATTTCTTGTGGTTGATGCTTTTTGTCCTACTCCACCCCTATGTTGAGTTTTATATTCAATTAAAGGAGTTCTTTTAATATAACCAGCGTTGGAAATAGTTAGAACTACCTTCTCATCCGGAATCATATCCTCGATACTTAAATCGCCTCCGGCATATTCAATTATTGATCTCCTTTCATCACCATATTTATCTAATATTTCAGTAAGTTCAGATTTAATAATATCCATTCTTCTTTCCTTGCTGTCTAATATTCCTTTAAGATCTGTAATTGTAATCATTAAATCATCAAACTCTGATCTAAGTTTATCTTGTTCTAAGCCAGTTAATTGTCTTAATCTCATTTCAACAATTGCCTTAGATTGAATTTCACTTAACTTAAATTCAGTAATTAATTTTTCTTTAGCTTGTTCAGCATTAGAAGAGGATCTAATAAGCGAAATAACCTTATCTATGTTGTCAGATGCAATTATCAAACCTTCTAAAATATGAGCTCTCTCTTCCGCTTTTCTTAACTCATATTTAGTTCTTCTAACTACTACCTCGTGTCTATGATCAACAAAATGACTAATCATTTCTTTTAAGTTTAGCATTTGAGGCCTTCCTTTCACAAGTGCTATGTTATTCACACTAAAAGATGATTGAAGCGGAGTATATTTGTAAAGTGTATTTAAAACAATATTTGGAATAGCATCTCTTTTCAATACATATACGATTCTCATTCCTTTCCTATCTGATTCATCTCTAATAGTAGAAATACCATCTATTTTTTTATCATTTACCATTTCAGCAGTCTTTCTAATCATCTCTGCTTTATTAACTTGATAAGGAATTTCCGTAACAATTATACATTCTCTGCCATTAACTTCTTCAATTTCAGCTTTTGCACGCATAACTATTCTTCCTCTTCCTGTATGGAAAGCTTCTTTAACACCATCGTATCCATAAATTGTTCCTCCAGTTGGAAAATCAGGAGCTTTAACAAATTCTATTAATTCATCAATTGTAATCTCATTATTTTCGATAAAAGCTATAGTTCCATTGATAACTTCTGTTATGTTGTGAGGTGGCATATTAGTTGCCATACCCACAGCAATACCCGATGCTCCATTTACTAACAAATTTGGAATTTTTGTAGGTAATACAGTTGGCTCCATGATTGAATCATCGTAATTCAACTGATGATCAACTGTTTCTTTATCTAAATCTGCAACCATTTCTTCAGAAATTTTTTGCATTCTAGCTTCGGTATAACGCATCGCAGCAGGACTATCTCCATCAACAGAACCATAATTACCCTGGCCATCAACCATTAGGTATCTCAAGCTCCATTCTTGTGCCATTCTCACCATGGTATCATAAACTGAAGAATCGCCGTGGGGGTGGTACTTTCCTAATACTTCTCCAACTATAAAAGCTGATTTTTTAAATTTGCTAGACGATCTTAATCCAAGTTGATGCATACCGTACAAAACTCTTCTATGTACAGGTTTTAAACCATCTCTTACATCTGGAAGTGCTCTAGAAACAATTACTGACATTGAATAATCAATGTATGCAGACTTCATAGCATCTTCAATATTTACTGGAATAAGTTTTTCTCCTTCGCTCATATTATTATATATAAATTTTCATATTAAAAAATAAACTTATCAAATATAATGATTACCTCAGTTATATATTTAAAATAGTTCAATAATTTTATTAACATATTTTATTTAACAGTATTAGTTAATTACAGATAAAAAAACTTGGAATTAATTTATTTTTTTTGTCTATTTACTTTTGATAAATAATAAATTATATTAGAATGGATGACAATTTTTCTTCAAGAGTAAAAGATGTTATTACTTACAGTAAGGAAGAAGCTTTAAGGCTTGGGCATGATTTTATAGGTACTGAACATCTATTACTTGGAATGTTGAGAGATGGAGGAGGAAAAGCAATTTCAATTTTAAATTCTTTAGAAATAGACTTAGATTACTTGAGGAAGAAAGTAGAAATTTTAAGTCCACCCAACCCTATAAATAATTTTGATCAAAATCATAAAAAAAATTTACATCTCACACGTCAAGCTGAAAGAGCTCTAAAAACAACATTTTTAGAAGCAAAACTTTTTCAGGGAAAATCTATTAATACTGCGCATCTTCTACTTTGTATTTTAAGAAATGAAAATGATCCTACCACAAAGCTTTTAATAAAATTACAATTAGATTACGAAACTGTTAAAGAACAATTTAAGTATATGCTTACCGAATCAGACGATAACTATTCAGATCTACCTAGTTCAGAAACATTTCCGGATGATTCCAAAGACGAAGAGGGTCCAATTGAAGAAAATCCATTCACTGTTAAAAGTGATAAAAAATCTAAAACTAAATCAAAGACTCCAGTTTTAGATAATTTCGGAAGAGACTTAACGGCATTCGCTGTACAAGGTAAGTTAGACCCAGTTATCGGAAGAGAAAAAGAAATTGAAAGAGTATCTCAAATTTTAAGTAGGAGGAAAAAAAACAATCCATTACTAATTGGCGAACCTGGGGTTGGAAAGTCTGCTATTGCAGAGGGATTAGCCCTAAGAATAATTGAAAAAAAAGTATCAAGAATTTTATATAATAAAAGAGTAGTAACATTAGATTTAGCTAGTATAGTAGCTGGAACTAAATACAGAGGACAATTTGAAGAAAGAATGAAAGCTGTAATGAATGAAATTGAAAAAAATGATGATATCATTTTATTTATTGACGAAATACATACTATTGTTGGTGCAGGAGGAGCAACTGGAAGTCTTGATGCTTCAAATATGTTCAAACCAGCCTTAGCTCGTGGAGAAATTCAATGTATTGGCGCTACAACACTTGATGAATACAGACAGTACATTGAAAAAGATGGTGCATTGGAAAGAAGATTTCAAAAAATAATAGTTCAACCTACTAATGTAGAAGAGACTATTGAGATTTTGAAAAATATAAAAGATAAATATGAATCTCATCACAATGTAAATTTCACTGATGATGCAATTATAGCGTGTGTAAAATTAACCGATAGATATGTTTCAGATCGTTTCCTTCCTGATAAAGCAATAGATGCTATGGATGAGGCCGGTTCAAGAGTTCATATTACAAATATGGATGTTCCTAAAAACATCGTTGACTTAGAAACAAGTCTTGAAAAAGTAAGAGATAATAAAAATACTGTAGTAAAAAAACAAAAATACGAAGAAGCTGCTAAGTTAAGAGACGATGAAAAAAGGATAGAAAAAGAGTTATTTCTGGCTCAAGAAAAATGGCAGGAAGATTTAAAACTTCATCGTGAAACAGTAACAGAAAATGATATTTCCGAAGTTGTTTCAATGATAACCGGAATCCCTGTCAATAAAATTGCTAAGGCAGAACTAAATCAATTATCAAATCTCAATAAAAAGATATCAGGAAAAGTTATTGGTCAACAAGAAGCTGTAAACAAAGTTGTTAAAGCTATTCAAAGAAATAGAGCAGGAATTAAAGACCCAAACAAACCTATTGGTTCCTTCATTTTTTTAGGACAAACTGGAGTTGGAAAGACTCAACTAGCAAAAGTTTTATCCTCTGAACTATTTAACGGAAATGATTCTTTGATAAGAATAGATATGAGTGAATACATGGAAAAATTCGCTATTTCTAGATTAATCGGTGCACCCCCAGGATATGTTGGTTACGAAGAAGGTGGTCAATTAACAGAAAAAGTCAGAAGAAAACCATATAGTGTTATACTATTGGATGAAGTAGAAAAAGCTCATCCAGATATATTTAATATGTTATTACAAGTTTTAGACGAGGGTACATTAACAGATAGTCTAGGAAGAAAAGTGGATTTTAAAAATACTGTAATAATAATGACTTCAAACCTTGGAGCTAGAAAAGTTAAAGATTTTGGAAATGGGGTTGGTTTTGGAACTGAAGCAGTTAAATCACAAGAGTCAAAAAATATAAGAGGAACTATTGAAAAATCTTTAAAAAAAGCATTTTCACCTGAATTTTTAAACAGAGTAGATGAAATTGTAATATTCAACAGTTTAGAAAAGGACGATTTAAAAAAGATAATTAATATTGAATTACAAACTCTTATAAACAGGACTAAAGATTTAGGATATGACATTAAAATATCAACTAAAGCACTTAATTTTTTATGTGAAAAAGGTTTTGATAAAAAGTATGGTGCACGTCCTCTAAAAAGATCAATTCAAAAATATGTTGAAGACTTATTAGCAGAGGAGATAATCAAAAGTAAACTAAGTTCTGATACTGTTATTAATATTGACTGGGATGGAAAATCTGATTGTTTAAAAATCTCAGATAATAAATTTTAATAAAATTCTTCTATATCAATTTAGTTTGTCATTAATTTATCATTCTATTTACCCAATACTATGTATGAAATAAAAGTTTTTTCACCTGCAAGTGTGGCAAATCTTTCCTGTGGATATGATGTCCTGGGGGTCTGCTTAGATGGTATTGGTGATGAAATAATTGTTCGTAAAACAAAAAAAAAAGGTCTAATAATAACCAAAATTTATGGTCAAAAATTAAGTAAAGATATTCGTAAAAATGTAGCTGGAGTTTCTGCTAATGCATTTTTAAAAGATATTGAAACAGATTGTGGTTTTGAGATTGAAATTAAAAAAGGAATAAAACCAGGAAGTGGGATTGGCAGTAGTGCAGCTAGTGCAGCTGGAAGTGTTTTTGCAATTAATCAATTATTAGGAAAACCATTTTCAAATAAAGACTTAATAAAATATGCTGCTGAAGGTGAAAAGGCTGCATGCGGAACAGCTATTTCAGATAACGTAGCAGCAGTTTTGTTAGGTGGGTTCACACTAGTAAGAGAAGAGAATGATATAATAAAACTAAATTCTCCAAATGAACTAGCATTTACCATACTTCACCCTCATATTGAAGTGAAAACTTCTGATTCTAGAGCTTTAGTTAGAAAGACAGTCTCATTAAATATGATGGTAAAGCAATCAGCTAATTTAGGCGCATTTGTTAGTGGGTTATACAGGGAAGACTATGAATTAATCGGTAGATCAATGAAGGATTTAATTATTGAACCTCACAGATCTATTTTAATTCCTGATTTTGAAAAATTAAAAAAAAATAGTTTTTCAAATGGAGCATTAAGTTTTGGCATTTCTGGTTCTGGACCATCTGTTTTTGTTCTTTCAAAAGGAATTCTAAAAGCTAAAAAAATAGGCAAATCTCTTGAAAAGTCTTATAAAAAATTAAACATAAAATTTGATATTCACACTTCCTTTGTTAATAACTCAGGAATTAGAATTATTAATTCAAAATAAATTATGCTTTATAAAAGTTTAAATAAAATTTCTAAAAAAGTAAATTTCGAAAATGCAGTTAAAAATGGACTAGCTAATGATGGAGGCCTCTATTTCCCATTAGAAATAAAATATTTAGGTGATAAGTTTTTTGAAACTATCACAGAGAAATCAAATCATGAAATTGCTTATGATGTAATTAATCAATTTGTTGGAAATTCAATTGACAAGAAAAATCTAAAAAAAATTATCGAACAAACTTTAACCTTTGATTTTCCATTAATCAAAATTGATAATAAAATTAGGGTACTTGAATTATACCATGGTCCTACCCTAGCATTTAAGGATGTTGGCGCAAGATTTATGGCTAATTGCCTCAATTATTTTAACAAAAAAAAAAAACATAATTCAACGGTATTGGTAGCTACTTCAGGTGATACTGGTGCTGCAGTAGCAAATGGATTTTTAGGAGTTAATGGTACACAAGTTGTAATACTGTATCCTGCTGGAAAAGTAAGTGATATTCAAGAAAGACAATTAACCACAAATGGAAAAAATATTATTGCATTAAAAGTTGATGGAACTTTTGATGATTGCCAAAAAATAGTTAAAAAAGCTTTTTTAGATAACGACTTAAACAATGTTCTTAATCTCACATCTGCTAATTCAATTAATGTAGCACGATGGCTTCCACAAGCATTTTATTATTTTTTTGCATACAAAGAGTTTATAAAAGATAAAGAAAACAATAACAAAGAGTTGTGTATTAGTGTTCCAAGTGGAAATTTTGGTAATATTTGTGCAGGTATAATTGCAACAAAATTAGGGTTACCTGTTAATCATTTTATAGCTAGTACAAATATCAACGACACTGTTCCTAAATTTCTAGAAACAGGTGAATATATCCCAAAATCCTCAATTCAAACTATTTCAAATGCTATGGACGTCGGAAATCCAAGTAACTTTGTTAGAATAATGGAGATTTTCGATAATGATTTAAATAAATTTAAAAAACTTTTTTCATCCTATAGTTTTAATGACAGTCAAACATTAGAAGCTATATCTACTGTTTACAAGAAACATAAATATATTTTAGATCCACATGGAGCAATTGGATACCTAGGTTTGAAAAAATATCTAAAAGAAAACAATAATAAAACAGGAATTTTTTTAGAAACAGCTCATCCAGTTAAATTTTCTAAAGATGTTGAAAGATCTCTTGGATTTAAAATTGATAAACCAAAATTGATTGAAATTTTAATTAAAAAAGATAAAAAATCAATTGAAATAAAAAATTATAATGAATTTAAAAATGAGTTATTAAAAATTAATCAAATGAATAATTTGACGGCGGATTGAGGCCTTTTAAATGTTTGACAAAATAATCCCATTTTCTTCGCATCATATAATTTTTCATATCTCCGTAGCCATGTCTTTTATTAGGAAATAATATTAAATCAAAGTCTTTATTAGCTTTAATAAGAGCATCTACTAAAATCAAAGTATTAGAGGGCGGAACATTATCATCCAACATACCGTGTGCTATCAATAATTTACCCTTAAGACTATCAACTAATAATTGATTTGCTTGGCTGTCATAATTAGTTTTTAATGGAATCTGACCTACTTTATCTTCATTTGCTTTTGAATTTAATGGGGTTAATAAACCATGCCATTTTTCTCCCCAATCTGCTTCATAATTCCTATTATCATGATTTCCAGAACTAGAGACTGCAACATCATAAAAATTAGGATATCTAAGTAAAGCGGCTGTTGAAGCAAAACCTCCTCCAGAATGCCCCCAAATTCCAACTCTTTCTATATCCATAGATATATATTTTTTAGAAAGTTGCTTTATTGCAGCAATATTGTCTGGCAAACCATTATCTCCCATATTTCCATAATAAGCATCATGAAATGATTTAGATCTTCCTGGTGTACCCATACCATCAACACTAACTACAACAAAACCAAGTTCAGCTAATGCCTGAAAATCTCTTCTAGCAACATAAAAAGAGTAGTTGCCTACACTTCCTGATTGTGGGCCTGGGTATATGTAATTTAGAATAGGATATTTTTCCTTTTCATTATAAAAACTAGGTACATACATAAGGCCATAGAGATCGGTAATATTATCTCTAGCTTTAACGGAAAATTCGATAGGTTCTTGCCAACCGTTTTCTTTAAGGCTTGATATATCGGCTTTGGCTAATTCAGCCATTACTTTTCCATCTCTATTTTTTAAAAGTGAAATAGGTGCGGTTTTTGTTGAGGAGTATGTCGTTATAAAATAATTCCAATTTGGAGAGGGATTTATTTTGTGACTACCTTTTTCAGTAGTCAAACATACTAATCCAGTTCCATCAAAATTAATTTTATATAGATAAATATGATATGGGTTTCCTTTTTCTCTTCCTCCAGCTGTAAAAAACAACTCTCTTTTGTCTTTATCAATATGAAGAAGTTTTCTAACCAACCAATCACCTTTAGTAATCTTGTTTTTTAACTTCTTCGTTTTTAAATCATATAAATAAAGATGTCCCCAATTATCCTTTTCAGAGTACCATATAAATTCATCCGAGTCAAATAAAACTTTCCAGTTTTCACTACCAACACCAGATTCATAATATGTATTTACAGTTTCTTTAAAAATTGATGAAATACTTCCTGTTTTGGCATCAGCAATTTTCAAATGAGCTATTTTGTGGTCTCTCGATGAAGAAATAAAAGCAAGTTTAGTTCCATTCTGGTTCCAATGAGTATCTAACAGCTCTCCTTTTCTTCCAGCTATGTGGTCTGTTGTTGTGGATCTTTGAAAATCATTTTCCATATCAAATAGAGTAATACTTTTATTTTTTAAATCAATAATTAATCTTTCGATTTCAAAAATCTTTTTATCACCAGGTAAAGCATATTTCCAGGCTTTAAGTTTTGGATGACCAACATTTGTGGTTGTTAAATACATTTCTCCGACCCCTATAGCATCTTGTCTAAAAGTTGCAATTTTATCTGAGTTAGGGCTCCATTTTAGTACGGGACTTTCTGTTTTAATCCAACCAGCATTATTGGTTGCATAACCATAATCCTTCTCTCCATCAAAAGTTAATTGAGTTTTTTTATTACTATTTAAATCTCTTACCCACAAATTATAATTATAAATAAAAGCTGATAATTGACCATTAGGTGAAACAAATTCATTTTTAATAATATTTTTTACTATTGATCCTTCATTAACTGGAAAGATATTTTTTATATTTTTCTTTATAGAAATTATTTTTGTATTGGTGTTTAAATCAATTTTAAAGTTGTTTATATTCTTATCTCCCTTTATACTGTATAACAAAAAATCTTCATTATCCCATTTATAGGAGCTAAGAACATTAAACATATAGTTGTTTAAATTTTTATTTAAATGATTAGCTGCTTTATTATAATAATCTGAACTTAATTCCTGTGTGTAAGTTTTATTAGAGGACAGTACTGCGAAAAATATTATTAAAGCATTATTTAAGAAAATTTTTTTCATTATTTAAAGTGAATTTTTTAAAAATTTAGTATTGAAATAGTAGTTGTTATCAAAATAAAAATCGTTTGTTCCTAAATCAAACTCTTTCCATTCTTTTGAAGGAAAAATTCTTTTACTATTTTCATCAATAACCAGTTCAACAGGCATTTCAAAATTATCTACAATATTGATCCATCTAAATTTTAAAACTTTATTTTTCAAAACATACTCCAAAACAGGTATTCTAATGTCTCTCAAATATTGATTAAAAAAAGGTTTTAAATCAATCTCCATTTTCTCAGAAATATAATTTTCAATTTGTGCAGTACTAACTGTTTGGTGATAGAAATCTCTATTTAATCCTCTTAAAATTTGTCTCCATTTTTCATCATCGTCAATAATTTGTCTCAATGTATGTAATAAATTAGATCCTTTATCGTACATATCTCCTGACCCCCCTTTATTTACGTTATATGGCCCTATTATAGGCTTTACATTACGTATTCTTTTTCTTTTCCCAATGACATATTCTGAAGATGCTTTCTTTCCAAAATGATAATCTAAAAAAAGATTTTCTGAATATGTAGTAAAACTTTCATGAATCCACATATCTGCCATATCTATATAAGTTATATTATTTGCAAACCATTCATGCCCGGTCTCATGTATAATTATATAATCAAACATTAAACCCCAACCACTTCCAGATAAATCTCTTCCTAAATAGCCTTGCTTGAATTTATTACCATAGGTAACAGAACTTTGATGTTCCATTCCCAAATAAGGAGTTTCAACAAGCTTAAAACTATCTTCATAAAAAGGATATGGACCAAACCAGTATTCAAAAGCTTCCATTGTCTTCACAGCGTCTTTAAAATGAATTTTAGCTATCTCTAAATTATCTCTAAGAACATAGTAATCCATGTCTAAATCACCAGACTCCCCTTTATATAACTCAGAAAAATTAACATAATCCCCTATATTAATATTAACTCCATAATTATTAATAGGATTCTTAACCTCCCAATGAAAAGTTGTAGAGTTTAGTTTTTCTTCTACCTTAATTAATCTTCCATTTGAAACATTGGTTAATCCCTTAGGGACATTTACACTCATTAGCATTCCCTCTACTTCATCATACATGTGATCTTTATTTGGCCACCAAACACTAGCTCCTAGACCCTGACATGAAGATGCTATAAAATGATTACCATTAATATCTTTTTCCCAAGATATTCCACCGTCCCAAGGAGCTCTTACTGCAGTTCTCGGTTTTCCTTCATAAAATACTTTTATTTTATTCTTAGCGTTTTTAATTTGTTCAGCTTTAAGTGTAATAAAATGAGCATTACCATCACGTCTAATGTCTAATTCTTCTCCATTTTGTTCAGCTTTAACAAGATTTAAAGGTTCTTGTAAATCTATTTGCATTTCCGAATAAGAGTCAATTACTGTATAACTTATTTCATTAGACCCCCTAATGGTTCTTTTTTCAGGATCTATAGTAATGTCCAAATGATAATAAGTTAAATCCCACCAAATTCTCTCTTTTGTAATAGAACCTCTTAGAGTATCTTGGCGATTAAAACTAGTTTTGTCAGCCATAATTCCTTGTGCACCAATAGAAATTGTAAAAAGAAAAGTAGTTATAACTAAGAATAGATTTTTGTTCATATTTTTAATTGTAAATTATATAAATTTCAACGAAATTTACACATATTTTATTAAATGAAAAAAACGAGTCTTTACAACCAGCATTTAGGATTTGGTGCAAAAATAATTCCCTTTTCAGGGTTTTTAATGCCAGTACAATACGAAGGAGTTAATTCGGAACATTTACATGTTAGAAAATCTGTAGGCCTATTTGATGTGTCACACATGGGAGAATTTTTTGTAAGTGGCGAAAAAGCAATTGATTTATTACAATTTATATGTTCAAATGATGTTTCAAAAATTACAAATGGAAAAGCTCAATACAGCTGTCTGACAAATGAAAAAGGTGGGATTATTGATGATCTAATTATATATAAATTTAATGATAACGAGTTCATGCTGGTCGTTAACGCAGGAAATATTGAAAAAGACTGGAATTGGATTAAACTTAAAAATGAAAAATTTGGAAACAAACTAGAAAATAAATCTAATAATATGTCTTTATTAGCTCTTCAAGGACCTAATTCATATAATTTATTACAAGAAATAGTGAAGTTTGATGTCAGAAGTTTGAAAAATTATAGTTTTTTAAAAACAGATATAAACAATTTTAAAGATGTGATAATTTCTACAACTGGTTATACAGGTTCTGGTGGTTTTGAGTTATACTGCGAAAACAAAGATGTTAATGGAATTTGGGAAATTTTATTTGAATTTGGAAAGAAATTTAACTTAAAGCCAATCGGATTAGCAGCCAGAGATACATTAAGACTAGAGATGGGTTATTGTTTATATGGAAATGATATTAATGAAAATACAAATCCTATTGAAGCTGGTTTAAAATGGATTACTAAGACTAACAAAAACTTTATCGGCAAAAATAGTATAGTCGAATCCATTGAAAAAAGACCTAATAAAAAACTTGTTGGTTTTAAACTAAATGAAAGAGGAATCCCTAGACATGATTATAAAATATTCAATAATAAAAACAATGAAATAGGAATTGTCACATCTGGAACCATGTCTCCAGTTCTGAAGGAGGGGATTGGGTTAGGGTATGTTAATATTGATTATTCAGAAATAGGTTCATTAATATTTATAGAAATTAGAAATAAAAAAGTAAAAGCTACAGTACATAAAATACCATTTGTAAAAACATAATAAATGATAAAAGTTTTAATTTTTGGTGGTAGCGGATATTTAGGTAATACCATTTTCAAAGAATTAAATCCATTTTATGATGTGTATGCCACATATTTTAATAACGTAAACTTTAAAAAAAACAAGAGATTTTTTTATTTTGACCTAAATAATAATTTAAGTATTCTATTAAAAAAAATTCAACCTACTCATGTGATTTCTAGTTTAAAAGGAGATTTTAATGATCAAACCTTATTTCATGTTAAACTAATAAAACAGTGTGATAATGAAAAAATAAAATTATTATTTATTTCCTCTTCCAATGTTTTTGATTCATTTACAAATTATCCTAGTTATGAGAATGACAAAACATTTTCAGAAAGTATCTTTGGAAGATTTAAAATAAATATTGAGAATAAAATTTTAAGAATGAAATCAAAAAAATGGGTTATTTTAAGGTCACCTATGATATTTGATAAAAATTCCCCTAGAATAAAAGATATTGTTGCTAAATCAAAACAATCTATAGCTATAGAAATATTTCCGAATTTAATAGTTAATATAAATTCTGCCAAAATGTTTGCAAAGCAAATTCATTACATAATCAGTCGAAATATTAATGGAATCGTACACCACGGAAGTAATGATCTGGTAAATCATGATGAATATATTTTTTCAATTATAAAAAAAATGAATATCAAAAAAGTTAATTATAAATATATTTATACAACTAATGAAAATAGATATCTTGCTTTATTTTCAAATAAAAACATCTTGCCTGATCACTTACATTTTAGCTATGATAAAATATTAGATGACCTTGTTGAAAAATGAATTTTAATATATCTTTGGAAAGATGGGAAGAGCATTCGAGTTTAGAAAAGCTAGAAAAATGAAACGTTGGTCAGCTATGGCTAAAACATTTACTAGAATCGGAAAAGACATTGTAATGGCGATAAAAGATGGTGGTCCTTCACCTGAAACAAATTCTAAATTAAGGGCAGTAATTCAAAATGCGAAAGCTGCTAATATGCCGAAGGAAAATATTGAAAGAGCTATCAAAAAAGCATCTGATAAAAAATCTGAAAACTATAAAGAAATTTTATTTGAGGGTTACGGTCCACATGGAATCGCAATAATAGTAGAAACTGCTAGCGATAATAATAATAGAACCGTTGCTAATATTAGAAGTTATTTTAACAAATATGAAGGGAGTTTGGGTACTGCAGGGTCAGTAGAATTTATGTTTGATAGAGTTTGTAATTTTACAATTAAAACCGAAATAGATTTAGAAGAATTAGAATTAGATTTAATTGATTTTGGTGTTGAAGAAGTGGTAAAAGATAATAATGTGATTTTAATATACTCAACATTTGAAAATTACGGAGTAATTCAAAAGGAACTAGAATTAAGAAAAATCAATATTGTATCTTCAGAATTTGAAAGAATCCCAAAACAATTTAAGGTTTTAGGTGATGAGAAAAAGGAATTAGTTAATATTTTGATTGAAAAAATTGAGGAAGATGATGATGTTCAAAATGTATTTCACAATATGGATTAAGTTTAGGAATTTTTTTCTACTTTTCCTTTAACACCTTTATAAAACATTTTTAGTTTGTTTATATCCTCATCCATATTGTCAGTTGGAAAAAAAGGTTTAGAAAAATGAGTATTTTTATCTCTAAAATTTAATGTTACACTAACTATTGGTACGTCAGCTTTTTTGGCTATGTAATAAAATCCTGTTTTCCAATAATCAACCTTTTTTCTAGTTCCCTCAGGTGAAATTCCAAGTCTAAATATTGAATGATTATTAAATATTTTTGCAATCATATCCACTGAATTTGATTTACTTTCCCTGTTTACAGGCTCCCCTCCCATCATTTTAAAAAATAAACCCAAAGGAAACTTGAATAACTCTTTTTTGCCAATAAAATTAATTTGTTGATTGATTACTTTTCTAATTAAAATAGCAACAAAAAAATCAACCCAATGAGTATGAGGAGCTACAATAACTACACATTTATTGGGCAAGCTAGAATTACCTAATATTTTCCATTTTAATAATTTAAAGAAAATTAAATTAGCTATTTTTTGCATTAATCATTTTTCTAGCATTAATTAAATCTTCCATAACATCAATTCCATATCCTTTATAATCTGTATTAACCATTTTAATTTTCTTTCCATTATCAAGATATCTCAATTGCTCTAACTTTTCTGATTTTTCTAATGAGCTTGATTTTGATTTATAAAAATCAATTAAACTATCCTTTCTAAAAGCATATACTCCTATATGTTTGTAGTATTTAATTTTCGAATCATTTGATCTATTATATGGAATTACAGATCTAGAAAAATATAAAGCATAATTATCCTTACTTACAACAACTTTTACATTATTTGGATTGGATATCTCATCCTTATTATTAATAGTCTGCATAAGACTTGCTAATTCAATTTTACATTGAGAATCATTGTTAAAAATACCGATTAATTTTTTAAGACTAGGCTTATCAATAAAAGGTTCATCACCCTGAACGTTTAGAATTAAATCAGCCTCAATATCATTTGCAAATTCAGCAATTCTATCGGATCCACTATCATGTTTTTTAGAGCTCATAAAAGCAATTCCACCATTTTTTTTAATTAATTCAAAAATTATTTTAGAATCTGTAATTACGTAGACTTCATTAAAAAGTCCTGATTTTTTTGCACTGTTATATGTTCTTAAAATTAAAGGAATTCCTCCTAAATCCATCATTAGCTTTCCAGGCAATCTTTCAGAGTTATATCTTGCTGGGATCATTGCTACAATCTTCATTATTTTTTTTTATAAAAATACAGTTATATTTTTTATTAAAAACCAATTAAATAAAGTTTAGTCTCGGCTCTTGTAACAGCAGTATAAAGCCATCTCATATAATCAATGTTAGGTCCATCCTTCAAATAAGGTTTTTCAATAAATACTACAGGCCATTGTCCTCCTTGCGCTTTGTGACAAGTAATTGCATAAGAAAACTTTACGTGAAGTGCATTAAAAAAAGGATTTTCCTTAGTTTTTAAAAACCTTTTATATTTAGATTTTATATTTAAATAATCTTTCTGAACTTCTTGGTAAAGAAGGTTTGACTGATCATATGAAAGAGATGGTAAATCAGAGTCTAATGTGTTAAGAATAATAATTGTATCAAAAGGTGGCTGATTTTCATAGTCTACCATTTTAATTTTAACCTCAGCAAATTCAAATCCATATAATTCTCTTATTCTGTGAATTTCTAAAATTTCTACAATATCTCCATTAGCAAGGAAAGGTATTTCTGAATCAGATGAAGTCCAAAAATAATTATTTTTTGTTATCATTAAAAGATCTCCAGCACAAACTTTGTGATCGTGTGATAAAATAGTTTTTCTTATTTGTTGGTTGTACTGGTTTGCACGTTTATTGGACCTAACAATTATTATAGAATTATCTCTTCCTATTTTGTTAAAACTGTTTTCTATTGATTCCTGTATTTCAAATCCATCTAAAAGAGAAATTATATCATTATATTTTTTGAATTTGAAATTTAATTCATTATTTAGGATGCAGTTTCTTATTTCTGTTGCATTATAAAGAATTCCCGATTCTTCTGTCTGTCTCACCACATCGCTTATTTCATATTCATTAATTTTTAAATTATAAGAATTTTTAAGGAATTCTGAATCAAGAGCAGGGCTAATAGTTTGATTCACTGGTGGTAATTGAGCCGTATCACCAATAAATATTAATTTTGAATTAGTTTTAAAATCTATAAAATCAATTATATCCTTTAAAAAGGAATTTTTTTTAAAAAGATCCTTTGAATTTGAAAAATCTGATATCATTGAAGCTTCATCGATAATAAAAATACTATTTTTTACCTTGTTGGTTTTTAAAGTAGACTTAAAATTTCCTGATTTATCGACTTTAGAATAATAAATTTTTTTATGAATTGTTGAAGATTTTCTTTCGGTGTATTTTGATAAAACTTTAGCTGCTCTCCCTGTTGGAGCTAGTAAACAAAAACTCATCTTATTATGATGTAAATTTTCTACTAAAGTTTTCATTAATGTAGTCTTACCTGTTCCAGCATATCCTTTTAATAAAAATATATTTATATTTTTTTTGTTAAATAAAAATTCGCTTATACCCTGAATAGCAAAAGATTGGTCATTGGTGGGTTTTAGTTTAAATTTTTTTAAAAGTAATTTATTAAATTCTAATGAATCCATATAGTTTTTTAAATAAAATAATCCTTATATTTTTAGTGGTTTTTAAGAATAAAAAAAAATTGTAGTTTTGTTTAAATATAATTAATTATACAATGAAGTTTATATTAAAAAACAGCAAAGTTATTACTGGAAGTCTTTGGATTTTGGCAGTGTTATTAATCTATTTAAATGTTTCTGCGATTTCAGCTCCAATTGAGTTTAATAAAGTTAAAAAAGAAAGGTATTTAAAAGTAATTGACAGGTTAAAAGATATACGTAACGCACAAATAGCTTTTAAAAGTGTTAAAGGTGTTTATTCAAACAATTTTGATAGTTTAATTAATTTTGTAGAAAATGCTGAATATACATTAATTCAAAAAAGAGATTCAAGTTTTTTAGAATACGATAGAACTTATAGAATTGACATGTTAAGAGAAGTTGTAGTGGTTGACACCTTAGGTTTTGCTTCAGTAAAAGATTCCTTGTTTGGAAATTCAAACCGATATAAAAATATGGCTGAAGTTCCAATTGACGGACCTGATGGAGTTAGTTTTTTTGCAATAAAGTCTGATATCATTAAAAAGGGGGACTATAATGTACCAGTATTTGAAGTAAGTGTATCTAAAGATATTGTTTTGTGGGATCAAAATAAAGATCTTCTAAAACAAGAAAAAGGATTAATGTCTGTTGATGGTGTTAATGGTCCTTCACTAGTGCTTGGATCTATGATAGAGGTTAATACCAATGGAAATTGGCCAACAACCTATGATGCAATCGCTAGAAACTAAAATAGAGCCTAGTACCAACCTTTTAATAAAGCTAGGTTATAATATCATTGATTTGATATTATCCGATTCAACAGGAATTGTTATTCAATACGTTCAAAAAGAGTTTAGCGAAAAGTTATCTCCAGAGAAACTCTTAAAAAAATTAGATTTGATTATTAATGAATCTGTAATTAATATTTCTTCTGTTATTGGAGTAAAGTTAATAGTCTTAAATAAATTATCCACATTGGTTCCAAGAAATCTATTCGATGAAAACTTAAGCTTAGACTACTTAAAGTTTAATTCCAAGCTATTAAAAAATGATTATGCTGCTTACGATTTGATTGAAGAAATAGGAGCTGTAAATGTTTTTCTTCCTTTTGTAAACGTAAACAATTATTTAATTGAACAGTTTGGGTCTTTTAATTACTATCACTATTCTACAATTTTGATAAAAAAATTATTAAAATACAGTACTAATAAAGACACATCTGTGTACGTAAATATTCAATTAAACGATTTTCAAATTTTAATTTTTAAAAATAAAAATCTTCAATATTATAATAATTTTGAATTTAAAGAGAAAGAAGACATACTTTATTTTACTCTTTTTGTAATGGAGCAAAATAAAATAGATAACATTAAAACTAAACTATTATTACTAGGAAATATAAATGAAGAAAGTGATACTTATTTATTGCTTTCAAAATTTATTAAAAACATAGATATTATTAAATTTCAAAATTTAAAAAAATTTAAAACTAAAAATATAGATAATATTTATAATATTGATTATCTAATAATATGAGAATAATTTCGGGGGAAAATAAAGGAAGAAAAATTCAAGCTCCTAAAAATCTTCCCGTCAGACCAACCACAGATAAAGCTAAAGAAGCTTTATTTAATATAATTAGTAATAGGTATAATTTAGCTGAATTATCTATACTAGATTTATTTTCTGGAACAGGAAATATAAGCTATGAATTTGCATCAAGAGGTACTTCAAAGATTACTTGTGTAGATCTAAATCATAAGTGTATTAATTTTATAAAATCTAACTGTGATAAACTTTCCTTAAATTTTAAGTTAATAAAATCAGATATTTATAAATTTTTGAGTAATAACAATTTAAGTTATGACATCATTTTTGCTGATCCTCCATACAATTTCGAGTACTCTAAATATGAGAAAATAATTCTATTGATAATTGAAAAAAAATTATTAAACAGGGATGGATTACTAATTATAGAACATTCTAAAAAAACTGATTTACAAAATATTGAAAACTATATAGAAACAAGAAAATATGGTGATTGTTGTTTTAGTTTTTTCAAATTATAATAATATCATAACCAGAGTTTTAAGACACTAATTAACAACCTTTAGTTTAAATTTTAAGAAAAGCACTAATTGGTTTGTGATCTGAGAATTTTTTATCAAAAATTTTAAAATCACTCGCAGAAATCGACTCAGAAATAAATATATAATCTATTCTAATTGGCAAGAATTCAAAGTCATAAGTTGAACCGAATCCGTTACCAATCAAACTAAAAACATCATTTAACTCTCTTTTAATTTCATTATAAACATATGAATACTCTGTATTGTTTAAGTCTACAGTTAAGATTGTCTTGTAAGGTGATTTTAAAATATGATTTATTAAAACCTTAGATTGTTTTTTTTGAATTAGATATGCTTTTTTAATTTTACTAATAACTTTTTTAAAAGTTATTACATCTGCTTTTAGACTTTGAACGTCTACTCTAAAAGATTCAAAATGCGCGTTATATACCCTAAGAGTATCTTTTTTTATAATTAGATCTACATAAATTGTATTGTTACTTGAGTCTTCAAACTCAAGTAAACCTTTTTTTATAATCTTATTATTTGTGTGAATTGATTGACCTACTTTATTCCCTGATAAATAAACATGCTTATTTTTATAATGTTTTAACAAATGTTGGTAATCCTCGTGATACTCTTGAATAGACAAAATATCAGGCTTTTGATTTCTTAAAAACTGTTCAATTCTCTCAGGAATACTATCTTTCTCAATCCAATTATAGTGATTAAATAATCTGGCATTGAAACTCATTACATGAAAACCCTCAGGCTTATTGTTAAACTTTTCTCCAATTTTATAGAAATTATACGAACTGAAATAAAGTCCAATAAAAACAAAAAGAGATAACATAACTCTTAGATCAATTTTTATAGCCCAATAAACCAAAAAACAGTTATTAACAAAAAATAAAATTGGAAATAAAAAAGTTAAAAATGAAATTGCTGAAAAAATAGGATTATAATAACGGCTTAAAACAAAGCAAACTAATATTAAAAAAAAAAACAAAATATTTATTACAAATAATGATTTTTTGAAATATCCCCCGTTAAAAAACATACGACTCAATTTTGACCAGCTTTGAAAAGGGTTTCTTTTTCTTTTTTTGTAAGACTATCATAACCCGACTTACTAATTTTATCCAAAATAAGATCTATCTTTTGCTGATCGACAGATTCTTTTGACGTATTTGAATAAGTTTTTTTTCTATGAACCTTTCTCACTGTTACTTTCTTTTTAAAAAATCCTTTTAAATAATTCAAAAAACCAATAATCCAATCTCCTTTATCCTTTCCACGCTTTAATTGAGAATTATAGTAATATCCCCATGCTGCCCCACCTATATGAGCCAAATGACCACCAGAGTTTCCAGAGGGAATTTGTATTAAATCCATTATTAAAAAAAAACCTGCTATATAAATAATCTTTACATCAAAAAATGCCAGTCTAAAACTATAATAAGGCATGTAAGCTGCTAAAAAAATAAATACCGCCATAGCGCCTGCAGAAGCACCAATCATTGGAGGCTTCAAACCCTTAAACACTGGAAATAAATTATAACTTAAAAGATATGTTATTGATCCGCACAATAATCCTATAAAAAACAGCTTTAACAGCTTGTCTTCTCCAAAAAGATCCAACACTACTCTTCCTCCGTAATATAGAATTATCATATTTCCAACCAAATGCCAAAGACCGGCATGAAAGAACCCATAAGAAATTAAAGACCAAGGTTTATAAAACAAATCAGAAATTAAAGGGGATACTTGAAAAAAATCTATAATTGAAAAAGAATTAACATTAAATAAAAAAAGTATGGTATTAAGTAGGTAGGGAAATACAAAACAAACAACCATCCATACTATAAGTTTCCCTAAAACATCAAGATTACTATACTTATATTTTAAGCTATCTGTCAATTCCATCTATTTTTATTAAATTGATTCTTTTTCCAATACCAAACCATAATAAATCCAGCTAAGGCGCCACCAACGTGAGCAAAATGAGCAATTGGACCTACAGAAAATGATGAAACACCAAAAAAAACATCAATCAAAATTAAACCTGGTACCAAAAATTTTGCTTTTATTGGAATTGGCGGAAAAAGTAACATTAACTCTGAATTAGGAAATGAAAAAGCAAAAGCAACTAATACACCATATATTGCACCTGACGCACCGACTAAACTAGTATTAAATGAAGAATATGCAGAAGTAAGACTATTTTCATCTACATACTGTAAAATTGAGG
>CESI01071534.1_pt1 | contig 26864 bp, 28 predicted proteins | sample 356301 | NCBI WGS metagenome assembly CESI01 (sample SAMEA2621423, study PRJEB7988) | marine metagenome | biome: marine biome (ENVO:00000447); feature: deep chlorophyll maximum layer (ENVO:xxxxxxxx); material: "saline water (ENVO:00002010), including plankton (ENVO:xxxxxxxx)" | depth 40 m | reverse complement strand
TTGAAAAGGGATTTACCATGCAGGTCACTGAGACCCTGAACGAAGGCTTAAAGCGCGTTTATACTATAGTTATAACAGCCGCTGAGTTGGCTACAAAAGTTGATGAAAAACTGGTTGAAGCCCGGCCTGATATTGAGATGAAGGGCTTCCGTAAAGGTAAAGTACCTATGGCTTTGCTTAAAAAACAGTATGGTCAACGATTGATGGGCGAAGCGATGCAAGAAAGCATCGACGGCGCCATGGCGAAACACCTGCAAGACAGCGGCGATCGCCCAGCAATGCAACCGGCCGTTAAAATGACTAACGATGACTGGAAAGAGGGCGAAGACATTAATGTTGAAATGTCATATGAAGCTTTGCCAACCATTCCTGAGGTTAATCTGAAGAAGATAAAACTCGACAAGTTGATTACAAAACCTGATGAGACTTCAGTTAATGAAGCTCTGGCTAATTTAGCAGAGACTGCTCAAGATTTTGATGATCGTAAAAAGGGCTCGAAGGCCAAGGACGGTGATCAGGTTACGATCAATTTTCTCGGTAAAGTCGATGGAGAACCGTTCGATGGCGGTGAGGCTGAAGACTACCCATTAGTTTTGGGATCTAATTCATTCATACCCGGCTTCGAAGAGCAGCTGATAGGCGCTAAAGTCGAAACAGATATCGAAGTTAAAGTTACCTTCCCAGCAGAATATGGTGCTGAAAATCTTGCGGGAAAAGATGCAATTTTTGAATGTAAGGTTAAAGCTGTTAAAGCCCCTAAGGCAGCTGAAATCAACGATGAGCTGGCCAAAAAGTTTGGTGCCGAAGATCTTGCTGGTCTAAAGGTTCAAATTTCTGAGCGCCTAGAGTCTGAATATGCGGGTGCTGCCCGAGCTGTACAAAAACGCGGCCTGCTTGACGCTCTAGATAAAATGGTAAAATTTGAACTCCCGCCTTCATTAATCGAAGCTGAAGCTGGTCAGATTGCGCACCAGATGTGGCATGATGAGAACCCTGAAGTCGAGGGTCATGACCATCCTGACGTGACGCCAACAGATGAGCATAATTCTCTTGCAGAACGGCGTGTGCGTCTAGGTTTGCTTTTGGCTGAGTTGGGCCAAAAAGCTGATATTCAAGTTACTGATGCCGAAATGACGCAAGCTATGATGAATCAAGCCCGCCAATACCCCGGCCAAGAGCGTGAATTCTTTGAATTTGTACAGAAAAATCAGCAAATGCAACAGCAAATGCGCGCGCCGTTGTTTGAAGATAAGGTAGTTGATTATGTATTCGAGCTGGCAACAATCACAGATAAAGAGATAACCAAAGATGAATTACAGAAGATTGTTGAAGCTCTCGACGAAGAATAATCTATAAATATTACCGACACCTAGTCTGGCGAAGGATCAGGTGTCGGTTAGGCCAAGCGTTAACGGAAAATCTTCCCTATAAAAAATATATAGTTATTTAAGTTCAGCTTGCGTCAAAGTTTGGCTCAAATCTGTGTGCGGTAGACGAGCGTTTTGGATAGTGATTAATTTGTCAATTTTAATATATGCAAAAGAAAAGCGCCACCTTAACGTAAGGTGGCGCTAAATCATCTGGCAAGGTAAGAAAGGATTAAACCCCGTCTTCAGCATTTACTTCCTGAGATGTTGTACTTTGTTCATCATCACCAAAATCGTCCATACCAGCTGAGCCAATGTCGTCGAACAGTTCCTGAATTTCGAACTCGGCAGCAGCTTCTTCTTCGGCAGCTAGATCTTGGATAGATTTCCCAGCCGCTTGAAGCTTAGCTTCTTCAGCAGAACGTGCAACATTTAGCTCGATTTTGGCTTCTACTTCCGGGTGTAGAACCACCGAAAGATCATGAATTCCTAAATCCTTTATAGGCGCCATTAAAACTACCTGTTTCTTGTCGAGGCTGAAACCAGCTTCAGAAGCTGCATCGGCAGCGTCACGCGTAGTGACTGAGCCATAAAGCGAACCTGCATCAGAAGCTGAGCGAATCACTACAAACTGTTGTCCATTCAGTTTTTCAGCTAGGGATTCTGCCTCGACTTTAGTCTCCAGATTACGTGCTTCCATCTGTGATTTTTTAGCTTCAAAGCTAGCAATATTTGCTTCAGAGGCTCTCAGCGCTTTGCCCGTCGGAATTAGGAAATTCCGCGCAAATCCCTGTTTCACATTTACTACATCGCCCATTTGGCCCAATTTGGCCACGCGTTCCATAAGGATAATTTGCATGTGCTTAACTCCCTATTTCACAGCATATGGCAGCAAGGCTAAGAAACGAGCACGTTTGATGGCGCGAGCCAATTCACGTTGTTTCTTTGCTGAGACTGCGGTGATGCGAGACGGTACAATTTTTCCACGCTCAGAGATGTAGCGTTGAAGCAAACGTGTGTCTTTATAATCAATATTCGGGGCATTATCACCAGAGAAAGGACAGACCTTCCGGCGGCGGAAAAATGGTTTTGTTCCCATAACTTAGCGCTCCTTATGTCCGACGTTCGCGGCGTTCGCCACGATCACCGCGATCACCACGGTCGTCACGTTTTTGCATTTGAACAGATGGGCCTTCTTCATGGCCGTCCACGCGGATTGTCAACAAACGCATGACATCTTCATGCAGAGCCATCAGACGCTCCATTTCTTTTACAGCTACGGCAGGCGCGTCTGTTTTAAGAAAGGCGTAATGGCCTTTACGGTTTTTGTTAACTTTATACGCCATGGTTTTGACGCCCCAATATTCATGCTCAACAACGGAACCGCCGTTTTCGCTGAGAATACTAGAAAACTCTTCAATCAATGCCTCTGCCTGTGTGTTCGACAGGTCCTGACGCATGATGAAGACATGCTCATAAAATGACATGTGCTTTCCTGTTTTTTAGGTGCGCTTCAAAGATCAGGTTTTAGACCGCAGCCTGATCACGAGAGGCCGCACGGGAAAATATATTCTGCGGATAGTTGCGGATGCCATAAGTGGCGCCAGTGCGCAAGGAGATTGGCTAATATAATATAATTTTAGATAGTTTGTGAGTGTGGGTATTAATTTCCCAAAGGGCATATGGATAAACGTACTATTTGGCTGCTGGCGACCTCTATTCTCAGTTAAACCGTTGCGTGAAGCGGGGGCAGTGGATAAACTAAAAACATAAAATTTTACAAGAGGATCAACCATGCAGGCATTTGTTTTTCCGGGCCAAGGAGCTCAGACGGTTGGCATGGGGCAGGCTTTAGCCTCCAACTACCCCGCCGCTAGGGCTGTCTTTGAAGAAGTTGATGATGCACTTGGACAAAACCTTTCTGCTTTGATTTGGGAGGGTGACATTGAAACGCTTACCCTAACCGCTAATGCACAGCCCGCTTTGATGGCAACATCTTTGGCTGCCCTGCATGCTTTGAAGGCTGAGGGTGTGACATTAAATACTGCTGCGTTTGTGGCTGGTCACTCGTTGGGTGAATATTCTGCGCTTGCGGCTGCCGGGGCAATTTCGCTAGCGGACACGGCTCGTTTATTGCGGATCCGTGGAACTGCAATGCAGGAGGCCGTGCCTGTTGGTGTTGGTGCCATGGCTGCAATTTTGGGTTTGGACTTTGCTACTGTAACAGAGGTTGCGAAAGCGGCTGCGCAAGGTGAAGTTTGCCAAGCGGCAAATGACAACGACCCAGGCCAGGTCGTAGTCTCGGGCAACAGGGCTGCAGTGGAGCGGGCACTGAATTTAGCCGAGGAAGCTGGTGCAAAACGTGCGTTGTTGCTGCCTGTAAGCGCTCCGTTTCATTGTATTTTGATGGAACCGGCAGCGGACCGGATGGCGTCTGCGCTGATGGAGGTTAATATTTCTACGCCTGTTTTGCCATTAGTGGCTAATGTGAGGGCGTCAGCGGTTAGCGATTCCGCAGTGATACGCTCTTTGTTGATTGAGCAAGTAACGGGAGCGGTACGCTGGCGCGAGTCTGTGATGTATTTAGCTTCTCAAGGCGTAACTGAGGTTTGGGAGATTGGAGCGGGTAAGGCTTTGTCGGGCATGATTCGAAGAATTGACCGCACTATAACGTGCAAAACTATTGGCACCCCTGAAGATATTGCCAAGGCTTTGGAGGTTCCTACCGAATAGCGGTGTGGTAGGGATATAGGCGAGATATCTAAAACTAGGTTTCCTCTTTAAGCCCACTAACAAAAGTATCAAAATTAGGAGAGTTATATGTTCCGTTTGGATGGAAAAAACGCATTAGTTACTGGAGCCTCCGGCGGCATCGGTGGTGAGATTGCAAAAACGCTGCATGCAGCTGGCGCAATCGTTGCGTTGTCTGGCTCGCGAATTGCACCCTTGGAGGCTTTGGCGGCTGAGCTAGGTGACAGGGCACATGTTTTACCGTGTAACTTGTCAGATTCTGAAGCTGTCACTGCTTTGCCCAAGCAAGCTGCTGAGGCTATGTCCAGTATTGATATTTTGATTAATAATGCCGGTGTGACCCGTGATAACCTTTTTATGCGCATGACTGATGAAGAATGGGATTCCGTCTTGAATATTAATCTCACCAGTACCATGCGTCTGTGCAAAGGTGTGCTGCGCGGTATGATGAAGGCGCGTTGGGGCCGGATCGTAAATGTCTCTTCTATCGTGGGATCCACAGGTAACCCTGGTCAAGCCAATTATGCAGCGTCAAAAGCGGGCGTTGTGGCTATGTCCAAATCGCTGGCCTATGAAGTGGCTACCCGGGGTATTACGGTCAACTGCGTGGCCCCAGGCTTCATAACAACTGCTATGACTGAAAAGCTTACTGATAATCAAAAATCTGGAATTTTGACCCAAGTGCCTGTGGGGCGTATGGGTACTGCCGGTGAAATTGCTGCGGCGGCATTGTATCTTGCAAGTGACGAAGCTGCCTATGTGACTGGTACAACTCTGCATGTGAACGGTGGTATGGCTATGCTTTAGTGTCTTTCTGCCTATTTCAGGTTATCCCTTACAAAACATTTGCCCCTAGGCAAACCTGTGCTATAGGCGGCCTAACGGCGTGCACTGCACTTTAATATTCGCACATCGCCCCCCCCCTAAACTAACGGGGATCCACCGCTTCTATATTGGAGCACCTCAAGATCGTAGCCATGCTGCGGAGAACCACGGGCTAAGGCCTAGGAACTAATAAGGACCTGAGATATGAGCGATGTAGCTGACCGCGTTAAGAAGATCGTTGTAGAACACCTGGGTGTTGAAGAGGATAAGGTTGTTGAAAATGCGTCCTTTATCGATGACTTAGGCGCAGATAGCCTGGATACAGTCGAATTGGTTATGGCTTTCGAAGAAGAATTCGGAATTGAGATTCCAGATGACGCTGCTGAAACAATTCAGACGTTTGGTGATGCTGTAAAGCATATCTCTGAAGCAGTTTAACAACTGACTATAGAGTTTTAAGCGGCATCCTATTTAGGGTGCCGTTTTTGTTTAATTATCCAAATAGTTGATGAATTGGGGCTGACCTGTTAACTGATTTAGGCCATAGTTTGTATTGAGATCAAAATTGGAGATCATTATGCGGCGTGTAGTAGTTACTGGGCTTGGAATGGTATCCCCTCTGGCGGATGGGGTTGAAGCAACTTGGGAGCCGTTGCTTGCAGGTAAGTCTGGCGCAGGTCCAATTAAAAAATTTGATGCAAGCGGCGTAGTTACAAAATACGCTTGTGAAGTGCCTCTGGGAGATGGATCCAACGGGACCTTCAATGGCGATAGATACATGGCGCCCAAGGAACAACGCAAAGTTGATGATTTCATCCTTTATGGTATGGCTGCTGCACAGCAGGCGGTTGAAGATAGTGGCTGGCTGCCTAAAGCTCATTCTGACCTTGAACGCACGGGCGTTATGATTGGCTCTGGTATTGGGGGATTACAAACGATTGCGGCCACTGCTTTATTAATCAAAGAAAAAGGTCCGCGCCGGGTATCTCCGTTCTTTATTCCTGGGGCTTTAATCAATCTTGTGTCTGGCCATGTGAGCATTAGATTTGGTTTCAAAGGCCCTAATCATGCTGTTGTGACTGCCTGTTCAACTGGGGCACATGCTATTGGTGATGCAAGCCGACTGATTATGTTCGGTGATGCGGATGTTATGGTAGCAGGTGGGGCTGAAAGCTCAATTTGTGAGATTGGAATTGCAGGCTTCAACGCCTGTAAAGCGCTATCGACGAAAGGGGAAGCAGACCCAACCAAAGCTAGCCGGCCCTATGACATTGATCGTGACGGGTTTGTTATGGGTGAGGGGGCAGGTGTAGTGGTTCTTGAAGAGCTGGAACATGCCAAGGCTCGCGGTGCAAAAATATACGCAGAAGTTTTGGGCTATGGAATGTCAGGCGATGCTTACCACATTACCGCGCCATCTGAGTCAGGCGAAGGCGGCGAACGCTCTATGCGTGCAGCTTTAAAAAACGCGGACCTTCACCCTTCAGATATTGATTATATTAATGCGCATGGTACTTCGACTATGGCGGACACCATAGAACTGGCTGCAGTTGAGCGGTTGTTGGGAAACACTGCATCGAAGGTTACAATGTCCTCGACGAAATCCTCTATTGGCCATTTGCTTGGTGCCGCGGGCGCAATTGAAGCTATCTTTAGTATCTTGGCGATCCGTGATCAGGTAGCCCCGCCGACTATTAATCTTGACAACCCTGCAGTTGATACTGTGATCGATCTCGCTCCGAATACAAAAGTCGAGCGGAAAATCGACGTTGCCTTGTCAAACTCTTTCGGATTTGGTGGTACCAATGCCAGCGTTGTTTTTGGGAAATATAAGTAATATGTGGCGGAACATCGCTTCCAATGCTCTTACAGTTTTTGTCGTTGTATTGTTCCTCCTTGGTGGTTTGGTGACGCTGCTAAAATCACAATATTACAGTCCGGGCCCTTTGGTACAAGCCATTTGCCTTAAGGTGGAGGCGGGTAGCTCTATGTCAAAGGTTGCTGTGCAATTGGATGAGGATGGCGCTGTTTCTAGTAAGAGATTGTTTCATATTGGGGTGGATTATGCGGGTAAAGCAGGTGATCTAAAGGCTGGGAATTTCCTTATTCCTGTGGGTGCATCAATGGCCCAAATTGCTGATCAAATTACCACTAACGGTCGAAATACTTGTGGAACAGAGGTGATCTATCGGGTGGGTGTAACCCGTGATACCGTTTTGGTACGTGAGTTGGACCCTACCACGAGTTCCTATGTGGAAGTTGTGCGCTTTAATCCTGCTGAGGACACCACCCCTGAGGCCTATTCTCGTGTAATAGTGCTAGATGATACCCGCATGCGCGTTGCATTGGCTGAGGGCACCACAAGCTGGCAGATAGTAAAGGCGTTAAAGTCTATTGATATTTTGGATGGAGATATCTTTGAGGTCCCTTTAGAGGGGTCTCTAGCTCCAGACAGTTACGAAATAAAAACTGGTGATATGCGTGTTGATGTTTTGTCCAAAATGGCAGTAGCGCAAGACCTTCGTCTTTCAGAGGTTTGGGCGAGACGTGATAAAAATACTCCAGTGAAGACAATCGATGAGCTTCTTGTGCTTGCTTCGATCATTGAAAAAGAAACTGGAGTATCGGACGAAAGGTTTCAAGTTGCCTCTGTCTTTGTTAATAGATTGAATAAAGGCATGCCTTTGCAAACGGACCCCACTGTTATTTATGGAATTACGATGGGAAAAGGCCCGCTTGGTCGTGGGTTACGTAAAAGTGAGCTGCGCAGAGATACTCCTTGGAACACCTACGTAAACCGTGGTTTACCACCAACACCAATTGCTAACCCTGGACTTGCAAGCCTTCAGGCTGCTTTGGCGCCAATGGATACAGATTATATTTATTTTGTAGCAGATGGTACTGGAGGTCATGCCTTCGCTGTGACCCTAAAAGACCACAATCGAAATGTGGTAGCGTGGCGTAAAATTGAAGCAGAGCGTAACCAGTAAGGCCATCTAATCTAAATAACGCCGTTTAGCTAAATTCACTTCCCGTTTTCTCTTTAGCATCTCTGTCAACCATAGGGAGAATATAAGAATCTCAAGGAGAGGCGCACGATGCCCAAATATCTTTCAATTGCTATTCTCGCACTGGCCCTTTTTATGGTTACATTTGCGGTAAACCTACAAGCACCTTTTTATAGCAGCTACGTTGGATAAAACGTTCTTGGGGCAACTGCGGTAACCATCGCTTTTGCAGCTTATGTTGCGGGTCTTATGCCAAGTCTAATCCTGCTTGGCGGCCTCTCGGATCGCATTGGCCGTCGGGTACCGATCTGTTTTGCGCTGTTGCTTGGCGTTTTGGCAACCTGCCTGCTTGTTGTAGTTCCAAGCTGGAGCACATTGGTTTTTGCACGGTTCTTGTTGGGGGTTGGTACGGCATTTGCAACGACTGCGGGGACAGCTTATATGACTGAACTCATGGGTGAAAACCGCGGGCGGTTAGCAGCATTGATGGTCACATCAGCCACGTCGCTGGGATTCGGCGGCGGTGCGCTCGCCACAGGTGTTAGCCTCACGCTGCAAGGACATAGCTTTTTGCCGGCAAGTTTTCTGGTGTTGTTCGTACTTGCGCCCGCTCTAGCACTTGGTGTTTTACTACTACCGCGCGTTGATATCAAAAAAGCGGTATCGCTACTGCGTCTGCCTGTCTTTCCTGCGGGCACGTGGGTCTACGGAATCGCTATGGCGCTTGCGTGGTCTGCCACAGGAATGACTATCGCAGTTGTTCCGTTGCAACTTGAACAACATGATCTTGCCAGCTGGACGGGGCCAGTAATTTTCCTCGCAATCTTCATTGGGTTTTTATTTCAGCCGATTGCCAAAAGAATGTCGAATGCAAGCGCGCTTGGGCTTGGCTTTGTTATGGTTCCAGCTGGGTTTTGTACAATGCTCATTGGGGCGTGCAGCCAGCAAATCGCTTTGGTACTTTTGGGTACAGCGATCACAAGCGCTGCATCATACGGCTTTTCCTACCTTGCATCACTTTCCGAATTCTCATTACGGGCACCTGAAAACCGGGCACGGGCGACAGCAGGCCTCTTTGTCTATGCCTATGTCGGTTTCTCAATTCCGGTCATTGCAAGTGGTGCGCTTGCCGACAAGTACGGATTGCTGAATGCGATGAGTCTATTCGGTGTTGCACTGGTCATTCTAACTGCGTGCGTTGTGCTGATATGGAAAAGAGACGGGTTTGTTTCGCAGCCCTCGCCAGCTCAGGGCCCGCCAGTCTGAACCCTACTTCGGATCTGAATTTTGAAACTGAAAGGTTTATGGCCCCTCTCGATGCTCATGAGCGCCCCTCAGAGGCCGCATATTAAATCTGCAAGAAAGAGTTAGATACTGCCTGTCTTGATGGTTATTCGGTCATGCAAAAACTTTAGATATATTGCTGCAATGATCAGACATTACAGTAAAGGGTATCAATATTAAGAAGCCTCCCATAGCCACCTAATAGTCAAGGTCATATACAATACCTCAAGTTGGGCTCCCTATATCGCGATATGGAGTGAAAGCCTTGGCATTCTGCGTACTTCATCTATAGTTAATTAGTAGAATTAAGGGATAACGCTATGGCGCAGACTGTTGCAGAAGTTGGGGTATTAGATCCTGTTTGGGCTAAAGTAGTCAGGGAAGCTCAATTTACTTTGGAAAAAGAGCCACTCTTGGGCGCTATGATTCATTCTAGCATTCTTCATCACAGCAGTTTAGAGCAGGCCCTGTCCTACCGCATTGCGTTGAAGCTTGCCTCGCCCGAGATGCCCGAGCAAATGCTGCGAGAAATCTCGGATCATGCGATTAAAGAAGGTGGCATAGGAGATTTTTCGCGGGCTGATCTAGTAGCGGTGTGCGAACGCGATCCGGCGTGTCATAACTTGACCCAGCCCTTGCTGTTTTTTAAAGGATTCCAAGCTATTCAAGCCTACCGTGTGGGGCATTTCCTATGGATTTCAGGGCGTAAGGATTTGTCTTATTTCTTTCAATCACGGATCTCTGAAGTATTTGGGATTGATATTCATCCAGCGGCTGTGATCGGAAAGGGTATTATGATTGACCACGCCCATTCGATAGTGATTGGGGAAACTGCGGTTGTGGGCAATAATGTCTCCATGCTGCATTCGGTAACCCTTGGAGGCACGGGCAAGCAAGATGATAACCGCCACCCTAAAATTGGCGACGGTGTGTTAATCGGAGCTGGAGCTAAAGTTTTGGGCAATATCAAAGTGGGCCATTGTAGCCGCATTGCGGCGGGATCAGTGGTTTTGCATGAGGTGCCGCCTTGCAAAACCGTGGCAGGCGTACCAGCTAAGATCGTAGGCACCGCTGGTTGCGATCAGCCATCCGTCATGATGGACCAAATTTTGGGATAACTTATTTATGTTAGATTAAGTAAGTCTAGCCACAGGTTCAATCGTACCAGTCACATTATACTTTTAGGTCTCGTTCAGACTAGCATGGCCAAAGGATTTTCAAGGTAGCTAACAATTTCATTGAGTAATTCAGCGCCTAGAGCCCCATCTATTACTCGATGATCAACCGACATAGTGACAGACATCACAGTTACCGCAGACAAGCTGCCATCTTCGAGCACTACGGGGCGCTTTTTCCCTGCTCCAACAGCAAGAATTGCACCTTGTGGTGAGTTGATGACAGCATCAAAATTATCAATGCCCATCATTCCGAGATTTGAGATTGAGAAACTACCGCCTTGGTATTCATGTGGCGCCAGTTTGCGATTACGCGCACGCGCCGCCAGATCTTTCATCTCAACTGCCAGGTGTGACAACGATTTCACTTCAGCGTCTTGTAACACAGGTGTAAATAAACCACCTTCGATTGCTACCGCCACAGAAATATCCGATGCTTCCATCTGCAAAACCCTATCGCCGGCCCAAACAGCATTGGCTCTGGGAACTTTCTGCAAGGCAAGAGCGCAGGCTTTGATGATAAAGTCATTCACTGACGTTTTTACGCCACGTTGCTCAAGCTCTTTATTAATCTCAGTGCGAGCCTTTAATAGTTTATCAAGGTGGATATCTCGTCGCAGGTAGAAGTGCGGAATAGTTTGCTTGGCTTCGGTCAAACGTGCAGCAATAACTTTGCGCATGCCATCCAGTGGCACGGTTTTGAAAGCTCTACCTTGATACATAGCTTCAACAGTGGCTGCATTCGTCGACGTTAGCATTGTCACTTTAGGTGAAGGAGCAGCGATATCTGCGGTTGAGGCCGCAGTGCTCAGGTCTGCCTTAACGATGCGTCCCTTGGGGCCTGTTCCTGTGATAGTTGCCAAGTTCAACCCTTTATTGGCTGCAATACGCCTGGCCAAGGGGGAGCTGAAAATGCGGGTGCCATTAGCGGCTACAGGTGCTGTTGTAGCAGAGACTTGCAGAGTCGGCGCTATTGTCGCAGTCGTCATAAGTGTTGGGGCCTTAGCTGGTACAGTCGCATCTTCGGCATCGCTATCCTCTAGCAAAATTGCAATTGCAGAGTTTACCTTTACATTGGCAGTGCCCTCAGCCACCAAAAGCTTGCTGATAATACCTTCGTCAACGGCTTCAAACTCCATCGTGGCTTTGTCGGTTTCAATTTCGGCAAGGAGATCGCCGGATTGTACAACATCACCTTCGGACACCAGCCATTTGGAAAGTGTACCTTCCTCCATAGTTGGCGAAAGGGCGGGCATAAGAATTTCAAGTGCCATGGGGCGCTCCTTAACGGTAGAGGACTGATTTAGCGGCCACCATCACGTCTTCAGTGGTGACCAAGGCTAATTTTTCTAGGTTAGCTGCGTAGGGCATTGGCACATCTTTACCAGTGCAATTGATGACAGGTGCGTCGAGATAGTCAAAGGCCTCTTGCATTAGTACTGAGGAGATATGACTGCCGATGGAACAAACTGGAAAGCCTTCTTCAATTGTGACGCAACGGTTAGTTTTTTTAACAGAACTTACAACCGTGTCAGTATCGAGCGGTCGTAAACAGCGCAGGTCAATTACCTCAGCACTTAATCCAATTTTACTTAATCTATCAGCAGCTTCCAAGGCATATTTCATGCCAATTCCAAAGCTAACTAGCGTTATGTCGTTACCTTCACGCCAAATACGTGCCTTGCCCAAAGGCACGGTGTAGTCAGGCAAGTCAGGAACTTCAAAGCTTTGGCCGTAAAGAATCTCATTTTCCAAGAAAATTACTGGGTTTGGATCCCGAATGGCCGATTTCAAAAGTCCCTTTGCGTCAGCGGCTGAATATGGCTGAATAACCTTTAAGCCTGGAATATGCGCATACCATGCGGCGTAATCTTGACTATGTTGAGCTCCAACCCGGGCTGCGGCACCGTTGGGGCCACGGAACACCATCGGTGCGCCCATTTGTCCGCCAGACATGTAAAGCGTCTTGGCTGCTGAGTTAATGATCTGATCCATAGCCTGCATGGCAAAGTTGAAGGTCATAAATTCTACAATTGGTTTCAACCCACCAAAAGATGCACCGACAGCGATGCCAGCAAAGCCGTGCTCGGTGATCGGCGTGTCGATTACGCGCTTGGAACCAAATTCATCCAGCATACCTTGGGAAATTTTATAAGCGCCTTGGTATTCTGCAACTTCTTCGCCCATTAGATATACAGTCTCATCTCGGCGCATCTCTTCAGACATGGCATCACGGATAGCTTCGCGGACAGTTTGGGTTTTGAATGTAGTCCCTTCGGGCAGGTTTTGCTCGGTGATATTGCCTTGTTTTGGGGCAGGCGCAGTTACGGGTAAGGGTACCTTGGTGGTTGATGGGACATGGGCTACCGAACTTGGAGTAGCAGTAGGAGCCGCGTCGGACATGCTCTCGCCATCTTCCAGCAATATGGCAATAGCAGAGTTAACTGCTATGGCCGCAGTACCTTCAGCAATCAACAGCTTGCCAATAATCCCTTCATCTACAGCTTCAAATTCCATCGTGGCTTTGTCAGTTTCAATTTCTGCTAGAATATCGCCTGAACTAACTTTATCACCCTCGGCCACCAGCCATTTCGCTAATGTACCTTCTTCCATTGTTGGCGAAAGAGCAGGCATTAAGATTTCAATAGCCATGGTTAAGCCTCCGCCTGTGCGTAAATATCTGTCCAAAGTTCTTCTAAAGCTGGTTCAGGACTCTCTTTTGCGAATTCAGCACTTTTATTAACCACTGCCTTAATCTCCTTGTCGATTGTCTTTAAATCGTCTTCAGTGCAATGTTTGCCGTTCAACAGCAGATCGCGGATGTGCTCAATAGCATCTTTTTCTTCTCGTACTTTTTGAACTTCTTCACGGGTGCGGTATTTGGCTGGGTCAGACATCGAATGGCCACGGTAGCGGTAGGTTTTGATCTCAAGGATATACGGGCCCTTCCCGGAACGACAATGTGCCACAGCGGTCTCTCCTGCAGCCTTTACGGCCAGAACATCCATGCCATCAACTGCCTCGCCCGGAATGCCAAAAGCGTGACCACGTTCATAAATTTCTGCGGAAGAAGTGGAGCGTTGCTGCGATGTACCCATCGCGTATTGATTATTTTCAATTACGAAAATCACAGGAAGATCCCAGAGGGCCGCCATGTTAAAGGTCTCATAGACCTGGCCTTGATTGGCAGCGCCATCACCAAAGTAGGTGAAGGTCACGCGGCTATTGCCAAGGTACTTATCTGCAAAGGCCAATCCGGCACCGATAGGTACTTGTGCCCCCACAATACCATGGCCACCGTAGAAATGCTTCTCCTTCGAGAACATATGCATGGAGCCGCCTTTGCCGTTTGAATATCCTCCACTGCGGCCGGTCAGCTCTGCCATAACGCCGTTTGCTTCCATGCCACAGGCCAACATGTGTCCATGATCGCGGTAGGAAGTGACACGCTTGTCGCCGTCCTCTGCCGCCGCTTCTAAGCCCACGACAACAGCTTCTTGTCCAATGTAAAGGTGACAAAAACCACCAATAAGCCCCATACCATAAAGCTGGCCGGCTTTTTCTTCAAAGCGTCGGATGAGAAGCATCTCGCGATAGAAATGCATCAAATCGTCTTTTGATACATTTGCTTTGCTGGTTTTTTTAGCCGCCATTAGGACCTCGTTAAAAATAGTTTAGCGTTAAACTATTTTGTATCACATAAATATATGGAATGGGAGCAAATTATTTCATATATAAATATTATATATGATTCAGTGTATTGTCCGAATAGTTATTGGATCACTATTTCGTCAGGCCGGATAAATCCAAGGATATCTCGGGCTTGCTGGTCCAAAAGGTCGATATCAAGGTAGTGATCTGACAATCGCAAAGTCTTATTTTCTAAAAGGGCTATTGATCTCTGCAGCTGTTTGAAATTCTGAGTTAGGGATTTGGATTCAGATTGGTATTCAGCTCGACGTAAAACTCCATAATCCCCTTGGATTGCTGAAAATATAAAATATGATGCCAAAGTAAGCGACACAAGGGTGACTGCCAAAGATCCAACAAGGGGAGTGCTGTGATGAATCATTTTCTGCCTTCTGCTTTTTATAGGGTTTTAATAATTATGACATATTGATTCCCTATTGTGAATCCCCTGATTCGTATTTTATCCAGAAATTGATGCTTGTTTGATTTTATTAATAGTTTTGCTCAAAGTTTGATCAAATTCACCATCATTTTGCTGGGCTGAGAGCCCTTCAGTAAGGGCCCGCGAGAAGCTTGCAATTACAGATTTATTTTGCGCCAAACGTTCATTTGCCTCAGCTCTACTATAACCGCCAGATAGTGCTACCACAGACAAAACACGTGGGTGCTTACATAGCTCAAAATAGTGATTAGGTACTTCTGGAAGCGTGAGCTTCAGCATTACGGATTGATTGGAAGGTAGGTTGTCCAACTGCTCAATCAACGCAGCTTTGAGTATTTTTTCTGCTCTGGCTTTATCGGCAATGGTGATGTTTACTTCTGGTTCTAGTATTGGAACCAGCCCCTGGGATGCTATCTGGCGTCCAATTTCAAACTGCTGAGCGACCACTTGATAAATGCCATCACGATTAGCTGCATGGATGACAGATCTCATTTTGGTTCCAAAAATCCCAAGCTTGGTAGCACGTACCAGCAGGTTATCCAAATTGGGGATAGTTTTGAGAAGTTGCACGTCGTCCGCAGTGTCTAGCAATCCTGTGTCGACTTTTAAAAACGGCACTACGCCACGATTTTTCCAGAGATAGGTTGGGGCGGATTTTCCGTCAAATTCGCGGTCCATTGTGTCTGCAAACAGGATGGCTCCTACAACTTTTTGTCCTATGAAATTGGGGGATTTCACGATGCGGGTACGCATCTCATGGATCAGGTTATACATATCGGCATCAGAGGCGAATAAATCTTGCTCAATACCATAAGCAGCTAGTGCTTTGGGAGTTGAGCCACCGCTTTGGTCCAGCGCAGCAATGAAGCCTTGGCCTGCACGAATTAAGTCTATTTGCTCTTGATTTGCCATGTTGTGAACCCACCCAAAGTTAAAGCTATACTTCGGGCATATGGTGCTTGGATCGAAGCTTCAATATTGTTGGCGCTAACGGTCTGTAATTAAATTAACTTAGGTGATCAAGGCTGCTACACCTGGTAAATCTTTGCCCTCCATCCACTCTAAAAAAGCGCCGCCCGCAGTAGAGATATAGGTGAAATCCCTCGCAGCACCAGCGTGATTTAATGCCGCCACTGTATCACCACCTCCAGCTACAGAGATTAGTCTGCCTAATTTGGTTAGGGTGGCTGCAGCTTGTGCGGCGGCGTTTGTGGCACGGTCAAACGGTTCCAGCTCAAACGCGCCCAAAGGTCCATTCCAAATCACGGTGTGTGCTTGTGCAAAACATGCTCCAATACGCGCGACGGTTTCGTCACCTGCATCCAAAATCATGGCGTCGCTTGGGCAAGCGTCAGCGCCCACAGTTTCGTAATCTACGTGGGCGGCAAAGCTGCGTGCAACCACCACATCAGATGGTAAGATAATCTCACAGCCTAATTTTTCAGCCGCGGCTAAAATATCGCGTGCGGTATCGGCTAGATCATGCTCACAAAGGCTTTTGCCCACCTCATTGCCGAGAGCAGCTAAAAACGTATTAGCCATTCCACCCCCAATTACCAAGTGATCCACCTGGCCGACCAAATTGCTAAGTAAATCAAGCTTTGACGATACTTTTGCCCCGCCCACAACCGCGACAACGGGCCGTTGTGGTGTGCTCAAAGCAGCGTGTAAAGCACCCAACTCTTCGGCCAACAACCTACCTGCACATGCCGGCCGCAAACGGGCAAGTGCCTCGGTGGAAGCGTGGGCGCGATGGGCCACAGAAAAAGCGTCATTGCAGTAAATATCACCTAACTCTGCCAGTTGTTCCGCCAGAGCTGAGTCGTTTTGCTCTTCACCGGGCTCAAAACGGATATTTTCAATCAAAACTACCTGGTTTTTAGCGAAGGTGATGGTTTCGCGCGCTGCGGCCAATGTGGTAAATTTCACTGGCATTCCAAGAGCCGCCTCCAAGGCGGGTAGGGTGACGGAGAGAGACATGTCAGGCACCTGCTTCCCCTTGGGACGCCCAAAATGAGCAATCAATATGGGGGTGCCACCGGCTTGTAGGATATGTTGCACTGTGGGCACTATACGGTCAATACGAGTGGTATCACTTACAATGTCATTCTTAGTGGGCACATTGATGTCGACCCGGGTCAATACGCGTTTTCCCATCAGATCCATCTCGTCCAGTGTTTTCCAGTCCATCGCCTTGCTCCTGTATTTATTGTCCTGTTAACATCTGATATCGTGGTCATGGTCAACCGGTTGGGCCTTTTCCTTTGCTGCAAACCTCATTAAGTTGGCATGCAAATCAAAAGGAGCGACCCAATGGCCGAAATTAAAGATCCCGAAAACACAATATTGATGGAACTCAAAGATGGCACCGTTACCATCGAACTTTTGCCCGACGTGGCGCCGCTGCATTGCGAACGGATGAAGGATCTCGTGCGTACTGGACAATATGACAATGTGGCGTTTCACCGAGTTATTGATGGCTTCATGGCCCAAACTGGCGATGTTCAGCATGGTAATATGGAAGATAATTTCAATCTGCGTTCTGCGGGTACGGGGGCATCAAGCCTGCCGAATGTACGTGCGGAATTCTCCAAGCTCCCCCACGACCGTGGCACTATTGGCGCTGCACGCTCGCAAAGCCCTGATTCCGCAAATAGCCAATTTTTTATCAACTTCTCTGATAATAACTTCCTAAATGGCCAGTATACTGTCTATGGCCGGGTTATCTCTGGTATGGAACATGTGGATGCGATTACCCGTGGTGAACCTGCACCCAACCCCGACCGCATGATCAGCATGAAAGTTGCAGCCGATGCGTAGGCTTGCTTTCCTTCTGGCATTGATGGCCGGCCCGGCATTTTCCGCGGGTCTTGAAATCAAGGTGGCAGGCGAGAGTGTGAACGGCACGATCAAGATCGACCTATTGGAAGATCTGGCGCCTTTGCATGCTGCACAGATCACCGCTCTTGCGGCTGACGGCGCATATGATGGTGTTGTGTTTCACCGCGTAATCAATGGCTTCATGGCACAAACGGGAGATGTGCAATTTGGTAAGGACCCGAGCGACATGTCGCGTGCTGGCATGGGTGGATCAGACCTTGCGAATATCCCTGCTGAGTTTTCTGACGTCCCCTTTGACCGCGGGGTCGTTGGTATGGCGCGTTCGCAAAGCCCTGACAGTGCTAACAGTCAATTTTTTATCATGTTTGCTCCCGGTTATTTTCTCAATAATCAATACACAGTGATTGGGCGCGTGACTGAAGGCATGGATATAGTTGATGTACTTAAGCACGGCGATCCACGCACGGGAGCTATCGATGGCAAACCTGACGTAATGCAGACTGTTTTTATTACTGATTAGAAGCCAGAGTTTACTTTAGAAAAGAGCGTGAAGCAATACTTTTCACGCTCTTTTCCGCTTCGACTGAGGTCACTAACTGCTTAATTAGCCATCAAAATTAGCGATTTCTACTAGTTTGAGGGCAGTTACGCGTAGTTTAGCAATCTCGGTCAAATTGACTGGATCAGTTTCAAAGTCACCCCAGCTTTGTACCAACGGCGCGGCTTTCGTACCCGGGGCTACTGGATATTCGAAGTTCTCTGTAGCATAGATTTTTTGAGCTTTGGGTGATGACAAAAATTCCATTAATTGGATCGCTAATTCTTTATTTGGTGCCGCTTTCGTGAGTGCGACACCTGAGACGTTAACATGTGTGCCGCCGTCTTCAAATATTGGAAATTCAATAGAGGCAGATTTTGCCCAAGCTGATTGTTCCGGATCGGCAAGCATTTTACCCATATAATAGGTATTTCCCAGTGAGATATCGCATTCCCCAGACCAAATAGCTTTGATCTGTGCGCGGTCGTTCCCCTGAGGCTTTCGTGCTAGATTTTTTTTAATGGCTTTTAACCAAGTCAGTGTATCGGCTTCATTATGATGGTATAGATGGGCTGCAGCTAGGGCCAAAGTATAAGGATGGGTACCTGATCGCGTACAAATACGTCCTTTCCATTTAGGGTTTGCCAAATCTTCATAAGTAGTGATCTCTCCAGGCGCTACGCGGTCTTTGGAGGCATAAATGATGCGCGCACGAGTGGTGAGGCCAAACCAATGGCCGTTGGGATCCCTAAAGTCTGATGGAATGTTATTGTTAATAGAATTGTTCTGCAGTGGTTGGGTTAACCCAGCCTCGACCACTGCATATAGCCGAGAAATATCTACAGTGAAGACCAAGTCTGCTGGTGATCTACTACCTTCTGCGCGCAGGCGTTCAATCAGACCCTTTTTTAGAAAAGCAACGTTTACAATAATCCCAGTAGCTTCAGTAAATGCGTCTGTTAGTGGTGCTATCAAATGTGGTTGCCTATACGAATAGACATTAACTTCTTCAGCGGTTGTCGGTGTTGAAAGCATGCAAAATGAAAGCAGAGTGGCGGCGCAAGCATGAGGTTTCATATTAGTCTCCAGAAAAATTTTTAATGGTTATTAATTGATTTAAATAGTGATAGTCAATACCTGACTAAAATAATCAGATTATTTTTCTTCCTTTTTGACCTCATCCCACAATGCATCCATTTCTAATAGATTTGAATATGACGGCGTAGTATTTCTCTTATTAAGTTTTCTCTCTACCTCATTGAATCGTCGTGTAAATTTTTTTCCAGCATCATGTAGGGACTGCTCTGGATCAATATTCATATGCCGCGCAAGATTGGCCATAACAAACATTAAATCACCAAATTCTTCATATTGATGTTTGGGGTTTTTGGCCTCTGTCAATTCAAGTATTTCTTCACGTACCTTGTCCAAAACCTGTTCAATTTTAGGCCAGTCAAAACCCACTCTTGCGGCGCGTTTTTGGAGTTTAACCGCCCGTGTGAGCGCTGGCAATCCAAGCGCCACTCCATCCAGTGCTCGTGTTTGATTGGAGACAGCTCGTTCCGCCGCTTTAATAGCTTCCCAGTCAACCGTTTGTTGCTCTAGGGATTTATTACGGGATTGATCTCCAAAGACATGTGGATGACGTGCTACCATCTTATCGCTGATCGCATCTGCTACAGAGTGAAAAGTGAATAGCCCATCCTCTTCGCCGATGGCGGTGTGGTAAACTGTTTGCAGCAGTAAATCTCCTAGTTCGCCCTTGAGTTCGGCCATGTCGCCGCGCTCTATGGCGTCGGCGACTTCATAGGCTTCTTCGATGGTGTATGGCGCAATGGAGGCGAAGGTTTGTTTGATGTCCCAAGGGCATCCGGTGAGCGGATCACGCAATCTACGCATGATATGCAAGAGCCGCTCAATTCCACCATCTTTTGCATGCACCAGATCATCGTTTTCCATTGCGCTGCCCCTCTATTTCAGATTTTCTTGCACTATAAGGAGCAAGACCATGCCAATCGTCAACCGGATCGCTGAATTTTCTGAAGATATGAAAACTTGGCGCCGTCATTTGCATCAGAACCCTGAGTTGGGATTTGACTGCCATAAAACTGCAGCTTTCGTAATGGCTCGGCTGCGGGAGTTTGGTATCAATGAAATTTATGATGGAATTGCTCAATCGGGCGTGGTTGCCTTGATCCATGGCCAGGCTCCGGGCCCAGTGATTGGCCTACGTGCAGATATGGATGCTCTGCCAATCCAAGAGGCTACGGGTGCTAAGTATGCCAGCCTTATAGATGGAAAAATGCATGCATGTGGGCATGATGGCCACACTTCGATGCTTTTGGGTGCGGCAAAATATCTGGCTGAGACCCGCAATTTTGTGGGTACTGTGGCCCTTATTTTTCAACCAGCAGAAGAGAATGGTGGCGGCGGTGAGGTAATGGTGCAGGAAGGTATTTTAGAACGTTTCAATATCAAAACAGTCTATGCTTTACATACAGAACCCGGCTCACCTGTAGGCCAGCTGAGCACCACGCCGGGCCCGATTATGGCCGCTGTAGATACATTTGAGATCCATATAACAGGCCAAGGTGGACATGGGGCAATGCCGCATCTGGCGGTGGATGCCATACCTGCGGCTGTATCAATCACACAAGCCTTTCAAACTATAGTGAGCCGCAATCATAATTCGGTTGAGGATCTCGTAGTCAGCGTGACGCAAATTCATGCAGGCGCAATTGACAATGTTATCAATGATGATGCGTTTGTTGGTGGTACGGTGCGTACATTTTTGGGTCATGTGCAGGACATGGTGGAGCGGCGTATGTCAGAGATTTGCGCGGGCCATGCTGCTGCCTTTGGGGTGGATGTGCGCTGCGTATACACACGTGGCTACCCAGCCACGATTAATTCTGAAGAGCAAACTGCTTTTGCCAGTAAAGTTGCGCGTGAGATCTGTGGAGATAATTTGACTGAGACGCGGCGCACCCGTGAAATGGGCGCTGAGGATTTCTCATATTTTTTAGAAAAACGCCCTGGGTGCTATTTATTTCTGGGGCAGGGTGATGGTGCCGCTTGGCATAATGCAGCTTTTGATTTTAACGACGATGTTGCTCCAGTTGGTGCCTCATTCTTTGCGCGCTTGGTTGAACGTGCTCACCCAATGGAGGCTTAGATGGCTTTGAAAGATTCTGCTTTTAATGTCGATAGTGCTATCACCCGAGAAGGGCACCGAGGCATGTCCTTTGAAAATGCGTTTGGTGGTATTTTATCTTTCATGCGGCGCACTTACACTAAGGACCTTTCTGGAGTAGATCTTGCGATTACCGGTATTCCGTTTGATCAAGCAGTTACCAATCGGCCTGGCTCGCGTTTTGGCCCGCGTGCAATTCGTGAGGCAAGCACTTTGCAACCCTGTGATCCGCCTTTTGGTTGGGACATCAATCCACTGGCTGATTTTGATGTAGTGGATTATGGAGATTTAGCATTTGATTACGCCAATGTGGCGGCTTTCCCAGAGCGTCTAACCGACCATATCCGTGTTATTTTGAAGGAGGGTGTGGGCACTTTGTCCTTTGGTGGTGACCACTATATTACCTTTCCGATCCTGCGTGCTTATGCTGAAAAGTATGGTCCAATGGCTTTAGTGCACTTTGATGCTCATTCGGATACTTGGCCCGATGATGACATGACACGGATCGACCATGGCACTATGTTTTATAAAGCTGTAAAAGAGGGACTTATTTTGCCGGAGAAATCCGTACAAATTGGTATTCGGACTCAAAATGACTATGACGCTGGCGTGCATGTGATTGACGCGCCAAGGGTGCATGGGCAAACACCATCCGCGACTGCCGCGCAAGTTAAAGAGATTGTGGGTAATCATCCGGTATATCTGACATTTGATATTGATTGCTTGGATCCGGCCTTTGCTCCTGGGACAGGTACGCCAGTTTGGGGCGGGCTCAGTTCGGCGCAGGCCGCAGCTGTTCTGCGGGGTATTCGTGGTATCAATATGGTCGGCGGCGATGTTGTGGAGGTCTCTCCACAGTATGATGTCTCAGGGGCGACGGCTGTGGCCGGTGCCCATGCTGCGATGGAGCTGATGTGTCTATATTGCTGGAACTTACGTGCTCAAAAAGTATCTTAAGGTATTGATAAAAGGAAAATCTCCATGCCCAACCAACCGATTTCTGGAAATGATTTGGCTCGATTTGCTGGACCTCAAACCTTTATGCGTCTTCCTGAGGCAACCAGTCCTGAGGGATTAGATGTGTGCTTTATGGGTATTCCTATGGATATTGGTACTAGCTGGCGCAGTGGCACCCGTTTCGGACCTAAGCAAATCCGCCAAGAAAGTGCGATGATCCGCCCCTATAATTTACAAACTGGGGCTGCACCATTCGATAGTCTACAAATGGCAGATTTGGGAGATGTAGCAATCAATACGTTTTCGCTTGCAGACAGTTTGCATATCATTGAGGTGGCCTATGACAAGCTGCATGCTTATCCTGTGTTGCCAGCCACAATGGGGGGTGATCATTCGCTAACGCTACCGATCCTGCGTTCCATTGCTAAAAAGCATGGGCCTGTGGCGCTTGTGCATGTAGACGCACATGCGGATGTGAATGATGAGATGTTTGGCGAGCGAGAAACCCATGGCACTGTGTTTCGTCGTGCCTATGAGGAAGGGCTTTTGGTACCAGAGTTGGTTTTCCAAGTGGGCCTACGAGGCACGGGCTATACCGCTGAGGATTTCACTGAAGCGACTGGTTGGGGCTTTAACATAACTACAGCTCCGGAGATCTGGCATAAATCTCTTACACCTTTGGGCCAAGCTATCCGCCAAGCTATTGGTGATCATCCATGTTATTTGACCTATGATATCGATAGCCTTGATCCTGCCTATGCACCGGGCACTGGCACGCCGGAAATTGGTGGACTAACGACGCCGCAGGCCATGGAGTTTATACGCGCTTTGCGGGGACTAAATATTATTGGGTTTGATATGGTGGAAGTAAGTCCTATGTATGACACCTCAGGTAATACCGCCCTAACGGCTGCTAATCTGATGTTTGAAATTCTGAGTATTTTGCCGGGTGTTCAATTCCGCTAACTCCGAAAAGGGTATTAGGTGAAAACAGTATTAATCTTACTCGTAGTCTTTGCGGGTATACAAACTATAATTCGTTTCTGGCCTTTACCAAGTAGTCTGTGGCAAGATATTTATATGGTGGCTGATGCTCGTGAGGTGGTCGTCTTGGGCGGATATTACATTCAAAGCAATGATGCTAATTTTGGCGAGGTCACAGCCGCTCTCAAATCTATGTCAGGGCTGCGTGTCATAAAGGAGGGTCCGCCGTTGCTGGCAGTGTACCGCTCTTGGTTTTGGGGCTTTCCAGATATTATTGAATTATGGGAGGATGCGGGGACACTGCATATTAGAGGCCATTCAGTTTTGGGTGGTTGGGATTTGGGTAGTAATAAAAAACGTATAATAAAATGGCTTAATCCTTAAAAATATTTTGTCAGACGAAAGCGTCCCTTGACCAAGCAGTCCACATAGGTGACTTGAGTATATGATAGCAGAAGATACATTGATCCAAATTATCCAAAGGTTTGAGTTTCTTGAGGCTCAAATGTCTGAGGGTTCCAACGATATTGCCAAGTTGGCGAAAGAATACTCTAACCTTAAGCCGGTGGTAGATGAGGTGCGTGCTTATCAGATTTTGGTGCATGATATCTTAGATGCTGAAGCTATGATGGATGATCCAGATATGCGTGAGTTGGCTGCTGAAGAATTACCGATTTTACGTGCAGCGCTGCCCAAAGCTGAGCATGATTTGCAACTTACACTTTTGCCAAAAGACTCTGCGGATGCTCGGCCCGCAATTTTGGAAATTCGGCCGGGCACAGGTGGCGATGAGGCCGCATTATTTGCTGCGGATCTAATAAGGATGTATCAACGTTATGTTGAAACTCAAGGTTGGATATTTGATATCATTGAAAACCAAACCACCGAGTTGGGTGGCGTGAAAGAGTTTGTCGCACATGTCAAAGGTGATGGAGTTTTTGCGAAGCTGAAATACGAATCTGGTGTGCACCGCGTGCAGCGCGTGCCCAGTACTGAGAGTGGTGGACGCATTCATACATCGGCTGCCACAGTCGCTGTATTACCTGAAGCGGAAGATGTGGATATTCACGTTGACCCTGGCGACATCCGCATCGATACCATGCGTGCCAGTGGTGCTGGGGGTCAGCATGTGAACACGACCGATTCTGCGGTACGTATTACACATTTACCTACAGGCTTGATTGTGGTCAGCGCTGAAAAATCCCAGCACCGCAACCGCGAGATTGCAATGCAGGTGCTTAAAACCAGGCTCTATGATTTAGAACGCGCGCGGGTGGATGGCGAACGCTCTGCCAATCGTAAGTCCCAAGTCGGGTCTGGCGATCGCTCAGAACGGATTCGCACTTATAATTTTCCGCAAGGCCGGATGACAGACCATCGGATTGGGTTGACACTGTATCGTCTAGACCAAATCCTTCAAGGTGACCTAAATGAAATTATCGATGCGCTTACTGCCGAAGCGCAAGCAGCTTTGCTGGCCGACATGAACGGATGACTAAAAGTGTGCAGGGCGCTCTGAAACAGGCAAATCAAGTCCTAGTTGCAGCTGGAGTTCAGTTTGCCACGCGTGATGTACATTTGTTGATGGCTTTTACGCTTGGAGTGCAACTGTATCAGATATCTCTTCTACTCAATAATGTTTTGGATCTATCTCAACAAGCTATTTTTGACCAAGTGTGTGCTAAGCGTGCGGCCCGAATGCCAATGTCGCATATTCTGGGCTACCGCGACTTTTATGAACATCGGTTTATTGTAACGCCTGACGTGCTAGATCCACGACCTGAAACTGAAAATTTAGTTTCGTTAGCTTTTGAAGAGGACTTTATGACAGTGCTAGATTTAGGTACAGGTTCGGGATGTATCTTACTGTCTCTATTGGCAAATAGGCGTCTTTCGCGTGGCGTAGGGGTAGATCTATCACCCAAGGCTATTTCGATTGCACGGCGCAATGCCGCTAAGCTACAGCTCAGTAAACAGGTTGATTTTTTTGTGTCAGATTGGTTTTCATCGGTCCCTATTACTAAGTTTGATTTGATCGTATCAAACCCGCCTTATATCCATCCTAACGCTATGGCTGACCTATCGTTAGAAGTTCTACACGAGCCTGAGTTTGCTCTCACCGACTACAGCGACGGTTTGAGCCATTACCGCCAAATTGCCAAGTCTGCTCATAATTTTTTAGCGCCCAACGGGCGGCTATTGTTCGAAATTGGATTTGATCAAGGCCCTGCTGTGTCTGCTATTTTATTTGACCATCAGTTTAGAGATATTACTGTTTTACCTGATTTGGACAACTGCCCTAGGGTCGTGGCCTGTCGATCTTGCCATCAATAATGGTAACTAATGGAGCTAAACTGCATTTTTCTCTTGCTGATTTATGTAGGACGTGGTTTATATTCGTAGTCGAAACCATGCGAAAGCGTGCAAGGCAATAAACCTTAATATATGACCAATTGCATTTTTTGCTTGATAGGTCCGTCGCCAAATAGGCTTGTTCATCACATGAGATCTTCAAAACCGCGTCCACGCTCGAAGAATAATCGTAACAACAACAATAATAATCGGTCAGTGGCCAATGTTATGAACCGTGTGTTTGATAGCTCCGGTCCTGAGGGAAAAGTGCGCGGTACACCACAGCAGGTTATCGAAAAATATCAACAACTCACTCGTGATTCCCAATTGTCGGGTGACCGTGTGGCTGCTGAAAATTTTCAGCAGCATGCTGAGCATTATATGCGATTGCAGGCTGACGCTCAACGTGAAATTGATGCACGCCGTGAGCAGCAAGATCGTGAAAATCGGGAAAAACAAGCCCAAAGGGATCAAGAACGCAATGAGCGTCCGGAACGTAGTGAACGCCACGATCGCTCAGAGCCACAATCTGAACCCGTTGAACAAGACAAAAAATCTGTTCCATCTACATTGGCTGTATCAGATTTAGCTGAGACACCACAGCCAGATTTAGCACCTTTAGTCCCAGCTGAACTGATGCATACAACAGAGGCAGCTAAAGCTGAGACAGGAGAACGGCCTAAGCAACGTGTTAGACGTCGGCCAGCTAAACCCGTTGAGCCAGTTGAGGTTTTGTCAGTACCGCCGGTATCGGCGAGCGAAGATTAATTAGCTCGCCAAACGCCGGGCTAAAGCACAAAACCCCTCAAGAGATATTTCTTCAGCCCTTGCAGTGGGCTCAAGGCCTGCTTCTCGTAGAATATTTTCAATATTGGGCGAGGCTGATTTCAAGCTTGAGCGTAGCATTTTGCGTCTTTGATTGAATGCCATAGCCACAGTTGATGTTAGCAGACCGGCAGGGGCTGGAAACCGTGGTTGTGGCAAAGCGTCAAAATGTACTACGGCTGAATGGACTTTAGGTGGTGGTGTAAAGGCCTCTGGGGGCAGCTCCATCATAATTTTTGGATTAGACTTCCACTGTGCTAAAATGGCAAGACGGCCATAAGATTTAGAGCCTGGTGTTGCAATAATCCGTTCTGCCACTTCTTTTTGAAACATTAGGGTTAATGTATTCCAAAATGGTGGCCAACCTTTTGGCGTAAGCCATCGGATTAATAACTCTGTACCCACATTATAGGGCAGGTTAGCCACAATGCGGATAGGGACTGTCAAATGGCTACGGATATCAAAATTAAGTGCATCGGCATTGAATATATCTAACTGACCGGGATAGACCTCTGCAATCTCATTTAGAGCAGGAATGCAACGTGGGTCTTTTTCAAGGGCGACAACCCGGCGCGCGCCTGAAGCCAAAAGACCCCGCGTCAAGCCACCGGGCCCAGGCCCTACTTCCAAAA
>CESI01023954.1_pt1 | contig 27092 bp, 25 predicted proteins | sample 356301 | NCBI WGS metagenome assembly CESI01 (sample SAMEA2621423, study PRJEB7988) | marine metagenome | biome: marine biome (ENVO:00000447); feature: deep chlorophyll maximum layer (ENVO:xxxxxxxx); material: "saline water (ENVO:00002010), including plankton (ENVO:xxxxxxxx)" | depth 40 m | reverse complement strand
CCCATAGCTGCGCGCATAGTGCTGGCAGCATCTGGAATAAAAGGGGCCGAGAGCTGGCCGTAAAGTGCGATTAGGTTCAGTGAGATCCGTACAATAGCTGCAGCGCTATCTGGATCGGTCTTAAATACGGCCCAAGGTTCGGCTGCTTGAAGATATTCATTGCCGAGTGCCCAAATGGCGCGCAATTCGGCTGCAGATTTACGGACATCCACTGCTTCCATATGAGTTTGATAAGAGTGCACACGGATTTGAAGATCTGCTATCAAAGTTTTTTCACGCGGCCCATAGTTCCCACCAGCTGGCACCGTTTCACCAAACTTTGAACGGCAGAACTTGGTTACACGGGACACAAAATTTCCTAAAACATCGGAAAGGTCTTTATTCACATCAGCTTGAAATTTAATCCACGTAAATTCGCTATCAGAGGTTTCTGGCGCGTGGCTTAAAAGCCACCAGCGCCAGTAATCTGGTGCTAGGATTTCTAAAGCCTGATCCATAAATATGCCACGGCCTTGGCTAGTAGAGAATTGGCCGCCATCATAATTGAGATAATTAAAGGACTTAATATAGTCGACTAGCTTCCATGGCTCACCAGAGCCTAGGATCGTAGCGGGAAAAGATAGCGTATGAAAGGGAACGTTATCTTTTCCCATAAATTGGTAATAGGACACATCGTCCGCGCCCTTGTCTGTCCGCCACCATCGCTCCCAGTCGGTTCCTTTGCCCGCATCGACCCATTCACGTGCGCAGGCAATATATTCTATTGGAGCATCGAACCAGACGTAGAATACTTTGTCCTCCATTCCAGGCCAGGCTGCGCCACCTTTCCGCACAGGCACCCCCCAATCCAAGTCTCGCGTAATGCCACGGTCTTGCAAGCCATCACCGTCGTTGAGCCACTTTTTTGCAATTGAAGTAGTCAGGATGGGCCAATCGGTTTTCTCAGAAATCCAAGCATTCAATGTATCTCGCAAGGAGGATTGCTTCAGATAAAGATGCCGCGTGTTGCGAACTTCTAGGTCTGTAGATCCTGATACGGCGGAACGTGGATTGATCAAATCAATCGGATCAAGCTGTTTTGTACAGTTCTCGCATTGATCGCCACGCGCTTTGTCGTAGTTGCAATTGGGGCAGGTGCCTTCGATGTAGCGATCTGGTAAAAAGCGGCCATCTGTATGCGAATAGACTTGCTGTTCATCGACTTCACTGATCAAATTTTGTTCAGCCAAACGGCCTGCAAAATGCTGGGTAAGTTCTTTGTTTTGCTGTGAAGAGCTGCGGCCGAAATGATCAAATGATAGGCTAAAACCTTCCGCAATTTTAGCCTGAACCGCATGCATCTCTGCGCAATAGTCTGCTACTGGTTTTCCGGCTTTGGCTGCGGCCAGCTCGGCAGGTGTGCCGTGTTCATCGGTGGCGCAAAGAAATAAAACCTCATTGCCGCGTGCCCGATGATAACGAGCAAATAAATCTGCTGGTAGTTGGCTACCCACCAGATTTCCAAGGTGTTTAATTCCGTTGATATAAGGAATTGCTGATGTGATCAGGATACGTTTCATTGCACCGCCTAAATAAAGTTAGGTCCATTTAAACAGGCCCCACCGGAAAGCCCAGCCCCTAAGGCTTGGAAGAGGAGCGAGGATCACGGTTTAGCATCCCGCCACACAAAGCCCTGAAGCTACTCTCATTATGGGCATAAGTCATGGGATCAATTAGTATGGTATGGCCCAGCATACCAATAGCGCCCATAGAGGTGAAGAATGCGAACGCCCGCGAATGCCCAATGCTGCCCATTATCCGCGATGCCCACCAGCAACCGATGAAAAATCCTAGAAAGTGTGAAGAGCCCAATATTCCAATCTGGGCTTTGCTAAAGCCTTGCTTTAGCCCTGTCAGCGCATCAAGTGGAGCAACGCCTCCGGACAATTGTTGCAATAGGATGACTGAAAGAAAGAGAGCCGCAAGTGAAGGTATGGGGCGCTTGGAGTAACATTTTTTTGCGTTGGGCGCGGGCAAACAGTATTTTCTCATGATAGATTCTATTTAATTAACATAATAGATACTATTAATTAAAATTTTTGGGTGGGTTATTCTCCACTATATAATTTGCTACCTTTTCGAAAGGGTCTAAGTTCATAGCCGCTAGGATTTAGGGATAACTGCCAACTGCGTGGCGCATCCGTGCGACTGCGGATTCTCTCAAGCTGCCAGCTGTTATTTGGGCCTTGGTGAGATGCGGTAAGCTGCCAGCGGCTCTCAACCCCAGGTGCGCCGCCATCGCCAGGGGTTAGCAAAAGTCCAAGAGGCCGCGATGTACCATCAGACATGCCGGTCTCTGCCGCTAAATGTAAGCGCCGTATTGGGGTAAGTGCTGGCAGACTAGGAAGGTCCACTACCACAAGCGGCACGGCACCGCTACGCAACACTTCTTCAACGCACCAAAGGATGTCTTCCGCGCGCTTTGGGCTGAGAAATGTTAGGCGACCGGGGTTGATGAAGGAGATCATTCCATCTGCATGTAGGTAATCTGTGCCCCACTGGGGTACAATCCAAAAGATGGGGCCTTGGGTTTTTTGAGCGATCATTATCGCCAAGCTGCGGCGACTTGGGCCACAAGCCTCATGCACGCGCCCCAAGGTTAAGTAGACATCGGGCCAAAGCTCTAACATGGAGGTAGGGGCTGCATGTTTGCGCAGTAAAAGATTCGGGGCGGATATCATCATCTCTACGCGTTTAAGTCGTTCCCCATTTGTTCACAATAGATTTTTCATCTTGCAGCCGGATATTGTTCCATTACCTTACCGGTAACAAAAGGATATCAAGATGAAAATGAATGAATTAGGCCGTACTGGCATTATAATCTCTGATCTGTGCTTAGGCACAATGACCTATGGTACTCAGACGGATGAAGTGGACGCCTTTACGCAAATGGACCTAGCGCTGGATGCGGGGGTTAATATTTTTGATACCGCTGAAATGTATCCAGTTAATCCTATCACTGCTGAAACGCAGGGTGATAGTGAGGTGATTGTAGGCAATTGGTTACAGTCTAGTGGCAAGCGTAATCAGGTCGTCGTGGCTACCAAACATTCTGGCGCTGGTATTAAACATATTCGCGACCGCGCGCCCATCACGCCGAGCTCTATTCCGCATGCGATTGACGGCAGCCTAAAACGGCTAAAAACTGATATGATCGATCTCTATCAATTTCATTGGCCCAATCGGGGGTCTTACATGTTCCGCCAAAATTGGAATTATGACCCATCGAAGCAAAACAAGGCTGAGACCGTACAGGACATCCAAGATTGCTTGGGAGCGTTGACGCGGGAGGTTGAGCGAGGCCGTATTCGCGCCTTTGGTCTGTCCAACGAAAGCGCATGGGGTACGGCTCAATGGGTGCGTGCAGCCGAAGAGGGGTATGGCCCTCGGGTTGCTTCCATCCAGAATGAATATTCTTTGATGTGTAGGATGTATGATACGGATTTGGCCGAACTGAGTGCCAATGAGGATGTAGGGCTGTTGTCGTTCTCTCCGCTGGCAGCGGGGCTTTTAACAGGAAAATATGCTGCCAAGGCTGTGCCTCATGGCAGCCGTATGAGCGTTTCACCTGATCTTGGTGGCCGTAATACTGCAAGGGCGCATGAAGCTTCTGCGGCCTATGTAGCCGTGGCTAACAAGCATAATCTGGATCCTGTTCATATGGCTTTAGCTTGGTGTGTTGGCCGTCCATTCATGGCCTCTGCAATTTTTGGCGCTACTAATGTTGCACAGTTGACCCATGTATTAAGTGGCAAGGATATTATCTTGGCCAAGGAGGTTTTAGCTGATCTTAGTAAAACTCATCGTGCGTACCCTATGCCTTACTAATTTTTCAATGTTGGTGGCGTAGTGCGGTTACCGATTGGCCAAAGGCCCGCCTGAATGCCCGTGCAAAGCTGGCTTGTGAGGTGAACCCACAGGCCAGTCCGATCTCTTGGACGCTTTGGGCGCTGTCGATCGCCCGCCGGCGAGCTTCTGACAGTCGTAGATCTAAAAAGTAAGTACCCGGTGCGCGACCGGTTGCTGCCTTAAATTCCAATTCTAACTTTCGTGTCGAGATACCATTGGCTCGTGAGAGGGCCTCGATGGTTGGTGGGCTATCGATGAGATTTTCCATCTGTTTTAAAATTCTTGCTATACGGGGATGCTTGCTTGCAATTCGTGTGGTTGCAATCATTTGCTGAGGGGCTTCACCTGCATGAATTGGATCATAGATGAAAGCGGCAGCCACTCTCTCGGACAGGGCGCGCCCGTGGCGGCTCGTGATCAGATGCAGCATGAGATCAATGCATGGAGATGCGCCTCCAGTGGTGGCGAAAGGCCCACTGATTGTATAGCGATCTGGTACAAGATTAACCGCAGAAAAACGGTGGGCAAAAGCCTCGGCATCTTCCCAATGGCAGGTTGCGCGATGGCCATTCAATAGGCCAGCCTGAGCGATTACCCAGCTGCCGCCATCAACTCCCCAGAGATTGGTGCCATTGGCTACGCTGCGGCGTAATGCTATGGTAAGGGCTGGGGTACTGTGCTGTTCAAGACTAAATCCCGCAACTAAGATCAGTAGGTCTCCGGTGAAACTGCTGATATGCTCGGCTTGTAGTGTAATGCCGGAGGTGAGGCTCACCTCTTTGCCATTCAATGCTAAAAATTGCCATGAAAATAATGTTTGATCTGCACGACGATTGCAGGCCCGCATGGGGTCCACGGCAGCAGCCAACGACAAGATATTGCTGTCATTTAAGACTAAAAGCCCAACGTGAAGGGTTTCGTCAGTATTTTGCCAAATATTTTTTGCGGATATCATCAAGAACTGTTCGTATATTGGCAAGTAAGTTTTTACAACTCTCACAGATTGTATGAGACACAAAGGAGATCATGATGCCCCTAGAAATGAACCGAGAAGTTTTCATCACCTGTGCCGTGACCGGATCTGGTGCCACTCAAGATAAAAGTCCACATGTACCACGTAGCCCTAAGCAAATTTCTGAAAGTGCAATCTTAGCAGCGCGATCTGGGGCCGCTGTTGTGCATTGCCATGTGCGGGATCCTGAGACTGGTGCACCCAGCCGAGATCTTGTGATGTTTAGGGAGGTAACTGACCGTATAAGGGATGCAGAGGTGGATGTAGTTTTGAATCTCACTGCTGGTATGGGTGGGGATATGGTGTTTGGTGATGTAGAGAACCCTTTGCCGCCAGGTGCTGGCACGGATATGGCTGGGGCTAGTGAACGAGTGGCTCATGTTGTAGAATGTCGTCCAGAGATTTGCACACTGGATTGTGGTACGATGAATTTTGCGGAAGCAGATTACGTGATGACCAACACACCGGGTATCCTAACCTCGATGGGCCGGATGATGACAGAGCTGGGCGTTAAGCCCGAGATTGAAGCTTTTGATACTGGGCATCTTTGGTACGCAAAGCAACTGGTGGCCGATGGCGTGCTTGAGCCAAATGCTTTGGTGCAATTGTGCATGGGCGTGCCTTGGGGGGCACCGGATGACCTCAACACATTGATGGCCATGGTCAACAACGTACCGAACGGCTGGACCTTTAGCGCCTTTGGTCTGGGACGGCATCAAATGCCTTTAGTTGCGGCCTCTGTTTTGGCGGGCGGTAATGTACGGGTTGGCCTCGAAGATAATTTGATGCTTGACCGCGGTGTACTGGCTGAGAACTACCAGCTGGTGGACCGTGCTGTAAGTATTGTCGAAAACCTTGGCGCCCGAGTGATTGGCCCAGCTGAGCTCCGCGAAAAACTTGGTTTGGTCAAACGCGCTCCAGTTGGCGGCTAAATACCTGCCGTGGTTCCTAGCGGCGTATACATGTGATCTAGAATAGTAGGACAAATCAAATGACACAAATAGCGGCGATTATTGGCGGTGGCGTGATTGGTGGTGGTTGGGCGGCTCGGTTTTTACTCAACGGATGGGACGTGCGGGTATTTGACCCTGATCCAGAAGCAGGGCGCAAGATTGGCGAAGTGTTGGATAATGCGCGTCGCTCTTTGCCGGGGCTTTATGAGGCGCCGTTGCCTGAGGAGGGTACCTTAAGTTTTCATGCTACTATGCCCGATGCGGTTATGGGTGCGATCTGGATTCAAGAAAGCGTACCAGAGCAATTGGCCCTCAAGCAAAAGGTCTACCAAACTCTACAGGCCCATTGCGATCCTGCAGCAGTCCTGGGTTCGTCAACTTCGGGGTTTAAACCTTCAGAACTACAAGCTGGGGCTTTGCGGGCGGAACAAATCATGGTGTGCCATCCGTTTAACCCAGTCTATCTTTTGCCTCTAATTGAGGTCGTACCCACGGATCAAAGTGACCTTGCTATTGTAGAGCGTGCGGAGGGACTGTTGCGTGATATGGGGATGTATCCCCTCAGAGTGCGTAAAGAGATTGATGCCCATATAGCAGACCGGTTTTTGGAGGCAGTATGGCGTGAGGCTCTATGGTTGATTAAAGATGGTATCGCTACTACCGAAGAAATTGATAATGCTATTCGCTTCGGTTTTGGTATTCGTTGGGCGCAGATGGGTTTGTTTGAAACCTATAGGGTGGCGGGTGGAGAAGCGGGCATGCGGCATTTTATGGCGCAGTTTGGTCCAGCTTTGCAATGGCCCTGGACGAAGCTTATGGATGTGCCCGAGTTTACAGATGAATTAGTAGATATGATTTCTGAGCAATCTGATATGCAGTCAGGCATGTATTCTATTCGTGAGTTGGAACGTATTCGCGACAATAATTTGGTAGGTATGATGCGGGCACTTAAAACCCAAGATTGGGGTGCTGGTGCGCTTTTGAGGGATCAAGATCATTTGTTGAATGCTCGTGCGGCCATGCCACGGACCGCGGAGGTGCTGGATTTGACCCGTCTGACGGAAACTCTACGCAGGGCAGTGCCTTTGGATTGGACTGATTACAATGGCCACATGAATGAGGCGCGTTATTTGCAAGCTTTTGGCGATGCCACTGATCGGTTTATGGAGATTGTGGGCTGTAATGCAGAATATATAGCTTCAGGGGGCAGCTATTTTACAGCTGAAACCCATATACGCCACGTGGATGAGGTGCATGCAGGGCATATGATCCGCATTGAAACTTATTGTGCAGAGGGGGCAGGAAAAAAAATGCATTTGTTCCACCAGATGTTTGAAGGTGACAGGTTGCTGGCTACGGGTGAGCATATGTTGATCCATGTTTCGTTAAGTACGCGCAATGCAACACTACCGTCTGAGGTTGTCGCAAATACCTTACAGAGAATTGCGCAGGGGCATGCGGCTTTGGAACGTCCAGAGGGTCTTGGCCGCATGGTTGGTAAGAAATGAGCCAGGTTCTAATTACTGCAGGTGGTAACGGCATTGGCCGCGCCATGGGGGAAGCCTTTGATGTTGCTGGGTTTGACGTTTGGGTCACTGATGTAGATGCGGCTTGTTTGGCCGCCTGTCCAGTTCATTGGTGCAAAAGCCATGTGGATGCGAGCAATGAAAAGCAAGTGGCAGCGCTATTTTTTGAAATTGCTGACCAATGGGGTGGGTTAGATGCTATATGTGCCAACGCAGGCATAGCGGGGCCGACTGCGGCTGTGGAGGACATCATAATCGAAGATTGGCAGCGATGTGTTTCCGTCAACCTCGAAGGCGCATTTTTGGCCGCTAAATATGGTGGACCGATGTTGAAGGCCACGCGGGGGTCCATCGTGCTGACCTCATCGACTGCTGGCATTTATGGCTTTCCCAACCGGGCGCCCTATGCGGCAGCAAAGTGGGGCATCATTGGCCTTATGAAAACGCTGGCGATGGAATGGGGCCCTGAAGGCGTGAGGGCCAATGTGATTTGCCCAGGAGCAGTGGAGGGTGCGCGCATGCAAGGGGTAATGGAGCGCGAGGCTGCAGCTAAGGGTGCCAGCTATCAACATATCTACGATGGCTATGCTGGTGGCACCTCGATGCGCAGCTTGGTTACTGCGGAAGATGTTGCTAATATGGCGGTTTTCTTATGCAGCACTGGTGCGCGCTTGGTCTCTGGGCAAGTGATCGCTGTAGATGGTCATACTGAAAACCCTGATCCAAAAGTATGATGCCTATCTTATCGTGGCTTATGGTGGGTTGACTGTGTTAAATATATGTACTGATGCCGAGCACCGCACCCTTGAAAAATATACGTGCCCGTACTGCTGTCATCGAAGATCGCGGATTGTTGTCCTTTTGTTTTTAAACAATAACTTCCACGCTGTGTGCCACATGCATCCAGAGATTTCTTGGTACGCCTTGCCAGCACTTTATACCGAGTAAAAAGAGAAGTTTATGCGGTGCAATTACGGATATGTGTATAAAAATTATGGTCAGTTGCGCTGCTGATACATTCTACGGCGCAAAGATCTGGTGGCTCATCCTCTCTGGTCTCGGGATCGTTAATCTTCTAAGCCTACGATCATGCTATGGATTCCAATTACTCTGTTTGCAGCCTTTGCTCAAACATTTCGGTTTATGTTTCAAAAGCGCTTGCGCATTAACACCCTGTCGACTGCTGGAGCCACTTTCGCGCGGTTTTTATATGCGGCCCCTTTGATCAGTATGATTGCGATTGGTTATTCGCTTTTACGCGGATACAGTTGGCCAGTGGTGGATTGGCAGTTTTGGGCATTCGCCGCCTCTGGTGGATTTTGCCAAGTGAGTGCCACCATGTGCGTAGTGTCGTTGTTTCAGCAACGCAATTTCGCCGTTGGAATCACATTCAAAAAAATTGAAGTGCTACTGGCGGTGGGTTTTGGACTTATCTTTTTGGGTGAGGGAGTGAGCCTTCCCGCACTTGGGGCTATTTCGATAGGAGTTCTCGGCGTCTTGGTACTTTCGTATACACCCCAAGTTGTGGGATCTGGTGGTCCAAGATTTCTCAACAAAGCCACAGCGCTTGGCCTGTCCTGTGGGATCTTGTTTGGCGCCTCTGCCGTTTTTTACCGGGGCGCAACGCTGCATATCGGGGCTGGGGACATCTTTGCAAAAGCTAGTATCACTCTCATGACCGCTATTCTATTGCAGCTTGTGGGTATGGCCTTTCTTTTGCGGTGGCGCGAACCAGGGCAAATCATAGCGGTGGCGCAGGCTTGGCGTGTGGCGGCATGGGTGGGACTGTTGTCGTTGTTTGGCTCAATGGCTTGGTTCACGGCTTTCACCCTGCAAAACGCCGCTTATGTAAAAGCGCTGGGCCAAGTAGAAATTTTGGCATCTTTTGCGATATCAGTTTTTGTATTTGGCGAGAAATTACGCTCAAGTGAGGCTTTGGGAATTCTTCTTTTAAGTGTATCAGTGGTTCTTCTGATCCTATTGCTGTGAGCCATGTAGTCGTAAAAATAGGCTTTCTTCGTCCTGATTTTTGAAAAATGGGACAGATATTGGTGCATTGATTTCGCTTAACCCTGAGAGCTCACCTAAAACTACTGAGGTGATAAAAGGCAGGTTCAACGATCTGGCCTCATTTAAAGAGACCCATTGCAGATGCGATAGCTCATCTGAGGCATTAGAAAAGTCATCCAAATCACCAGACAGCTGATCCGCGTTCACCAAAAAAAATCGGGCATCAAATCGCCGGGATGGGCCTGGTGGTGTGATTGCGCGAAAGAAGAAATACATATTTTTTGCTGTGGGACGAAACCCTGCATCGGCAAAGCCACGCCAATCCTCAGGTGCGTCATTCCAAGGTTCACGAGCTCCAAGAATTAGACCAGTTTCTTCCCAAAGCTCACGAATTGCCGCTATAGCCAATGTTTCAGGTTTGGGGCCTGTGCTGTCTTGTTGTAAGCTGGCGTGGCATTTATCGGTCAAAGGCTGTGCTAGAGGTATTCTACTGTCTGCAGTATCCACTGCACCACCTGGGAAAACAAACTTATTGGGCATGAAGGCCGCTTTCGAGCCGCGCTGGCCCATGAGTACCTGAGGCTCAGATGCCAAGTTGCGTAAAATGATAAGAGTTGAGGCTGGCCGGATTGGTATATCTGTCATTTTTCAACCTTAGTTAGTTATAGACGCATTACCAGAGGTATCGCGGCCAAAACCATCCAAACTGCGGGCCCATTGAAAGGCCACAATAGCACCTTTGATACGTGGCAAGAAATACAGACTTAAGGCAACGCACGCGGTGCTAAAACCCACGGCCATAATCCAAGGTTGCGGTCTAAATTGAACAAACACAATGTGTAAAAGTGGTGCCAATATGTGGCCTACGATTAGGATTGTTAAGTAGGCGGGCCCATCATCTGCACGGTGATGGTAGAGGTCTTGGCCACAGGCGTTGCAGCTGTCGTGTACCTTCAGGTATTTGTATAATAACGCCCCCTTACCACAGTTGGGGCAGCAACGACGCCAGCCGCGATAAAGGGCAGGTTTGAGTGGTCGATCTGGTGACATGTTATAATCCTTTGTTGATTGATTATGTCGAGGCGTGCTGGAAATGGCACTGGGGCATACTGCCACAATATTGTTCATTTTTCTGCTTCGGAACCGTTCGTTTGGTAGTTATCTAGTGCAGAAATTAAGATCTGAAAATATGAAACAAACTAATTTTTGAGGAAACAAATAATAAATAGGATCATAATTTCTAAACTGGCCGCTACAACTATCTCGTATCGTTTTGCAGCCTTATCTGAGGTTTTAGATGAAAAGTGGTTACAGTGAGCGCTGAAAAGCAGGGATAATTTTCTTTTGTCCTACCTAGTGGCTACAACTGGAGGTACCAACAGGCCTTGCACCCGGCTTCTGGGACACTCTAAATAAGAGTGAAAGAAACTAAATTAGTGGTCCCAAAATGACACCAGAGATAGCCCAAACCCTCGCCGTACAAGCCTTGGCTTGGTTGATTGGTGAAGACGATTTGAGAGATGTATTTTTGGGTGCGAGTGGAGCCTCAGAGCAGGACCTACGTAATGGCGTTAGGGACCCAGTATTTCTTGGATCATTGCTGGACTTCATTTGTATGGACGATGCATGGGTCACGCGGTTTTGTGATGAAAATGGGATCTTAAATTACATGGATCCAATGATGGCGCGGCAGGCTTTGCCTGGTGGGGAACAGGTTAATTGGACCTAATGGACATTCGCGCCGTTATTTTCGACAAAGATGGTACACTATTTGATTTCCAAAGTACTTGGGGTGTTTGGGCTGGACAGATGCTGGCGCGGCTTACAGGAGGGGATACTGTCTTATTAGAAAGACTGTCGTATGCACTGATGTATGATGCAGAGGCGCGTAAAGTCATGCCAGGTAGTGTGATTGTGGCTGGGACACCATTTGAAATTGCCGAAGTTATTCATGATTGCATGCCTTATTTGTCGGTCTCTGAGATTTTAAGTCAACTTAACGAAGAGGCCGAAACTGCCCCTCAGGTTTTGGTAACTGATCTGCAGGTGCTTGCCGCAGATCTACGCATGCAGGGGCTTAAGCTTTGCGTTATGACGAATGATGCACAGCGTCCCGCCCAGGCACATTTAGCCGCTGTGGATGCATTGGGTTTGTTTGATCACGTGATTGGAAGCGACAGCGGCTATGGCGCGAAGCCAGACCCCTCCCCACTCTTGGCGCTGGCGGCAAAGATGAACGTGCCTGCGGGGGCTTGTGTAATAGTGGGTGACAGTATGCATGACCTGCGCGCGGGCCATGCAGCGGGCATGCGCATGGTTGCGGTGCTGACTGGATTATCTGACATTGAAGAGCTAAGCACTCTAGCTGATGCGGTACTGCCGGATGTATCGCACCTTCCCACTTGGATTTCAGCGCAAAACCTCTAGGCTATAACCTAATAGGAAATGTCGCAATTAGACCGCAAAATTCAGGTTTTTACGCCATTTTGAATGCCAGTAATGTGATGGAGGTTTAAATGAGCAATGGACCAAGACGCCGCAGTGGCGGACGTGCCGGCAATACTCGTGGAAACCGAGGAGCCATTGAGCAAATGCCTTGGCGTATTGTTGAGAACACAGATCGTCCCATTGAGCCGCTAACTGAAGAAGGTATTTTAGCCATCCACGAAGGTGCGATGGAAATTCTGGAAGATATTGGAATTGACTTTCTCAACAAGGAAGCACTTGCGATATTCAAAGATGCTGGCTGCAAAGTTCTCGATGAGAAAGTCTACCTGGACCGCCATTGGGTAATGGAGATGGTGGGTAAAGCTCCGTCAGAGTTTACCATTACACCGCGCAACCCGGCCCATGAGCTAATCGTGGGTGGTAATAAAATGCTGTTTGGCAATGTATCGTCGCCACCGAACTATTGGGATATAGAGCTTGGCCGTAAGGTCACGGGAACTCGTGAAAAATGCCAAGATTTTTTTAAACTTAGTCAATATTTTAACTGTATCCATTTTGTGGGTGGCTATCCAGTGGAGCCGGTGGACCTGCATGCCTCTATTCGTCATCTTGAGGCTACCTATGACAAGCTAACCCTAACGGATAAGGCTGCGCACACATATTGCCTTGGCTCTGAACGAGTTGAGGATACTATGGAAATGGTAAGAATTGCAGGTGGGCTGACACACGAAGAGTTTGAGTCCACGCCGCACATGTACACTAATATTAACTCTACCAGTCCGCTCAAACATGACTGGCCAATGATTGATGGTTGCCTTCGCCTTGCGCGCCGGGGGCAAGCGATTTTTGTGACTCCATTCACGCTAGCGGGGGCTATGGCGCCGGTGACCATGGCGGGCGCTGTGGCGCAATCGATTGCGGAAGCGCTTTGTGCAATTGCATTGTTTCAATATGTCCGTCCTGGGATACCCTGTGTGATTGGGACCTTCACGTCGAATGTGGATATGAAAACTGGGGCACCTGCTTTTGGTACGCCAGAATATATGCGCGCCACCCAAATGACTGGGCAGATGGGGCGCTTTTATAAGCTGCCAATTCGTTCTTCAGGGGTTTGTGCTGCTAACGTTCCGGATGGTCAAGCAATGTGGGAAACCTCTAATTCGCTCTGGGCTGCTGTACAGTCTGGTACAAATATTGTTTATCACGCTGCCGGTTGGCTAGAGGGTGGATTAATCGCATCTCCCGAAAAATTCATTATGGATTGTGAAGTTTTACAAATAATCCAGCGGTATTTCGAGCCTATTATTACTCGTACAGATTCTGAAGACATCGCCCTTGATGCTATCCGGGAAGTGGGCTCGTCTGGGCACTTTTTTGGTGTTCAGCATACGCAAGACCGATATGAACACGCTTTTCACCAGCCCTTTATCAGTGATTGGCGCAATTATGAGGGCTGGGAATTGGCGGGTGGTGTTTGGACCGCGGAGCGGGCGCATGAAAAATACAAAGAGATTTTGGCAGATTACAAAAAGCCCCTAATGGATGAAGCGATACATGAAGAGTTACGGTCGTTTGTTGATCGGCGCATATCTGAAGGCGGCGCCCCAACTGATTTCTAGCCTGAAAATTTAAGATCTCTTTGGTGCGTTAACCCGAGTTGCGAGGGAGCCATCGAACTTTTGTTGTATGTGGCCAATCACATTATACTATTGTTGATTTAACTCAAAGCTAGAAATTCCGCAAAAAAATCTCAACCCTTATTTAAGTTTTATTCGATTTGATGCAGAAAGCTTGCAATGATGATTGCAAATCTACAAGTGGGCAACAGAGACTTTATAAAGTTTAACCATCCAGTCTTTCGACCTATTGAGATTAAAAGGGCGACCATATTTAGCCGCCCTTTTAATACTTAACCACCCATTACACGTGGCAACCATAGCACTAACTGCGGGAAGCTGAACAAGAGGATCAGTCCTATCAATTGAATAACCATAAACTGCATCATTCCAAGGTAAATATCCTTTAAATCCCAATTGGGGACTACCCCCTTGAGGAAGTATGCAGACAGGGCCACTGGCGGGCTGAGCCATGCTGTTTGCAAATTAACTGCAACTAGGATCCCAAACCAAACCATTTTGTCATAATCGTTTGCGAAGCCAGGAAGGTCTAGCGCCATGACAGTTGGCAGCAAAACTGGTATGACGATTAAAACGATTGGCACCCATTCCAGTGGCCATCCAAGTACGAAGATCAACGCCATGATTATAATCAAGATCATGTATGGTGACATGTCCAATCCAAGCAGAACTTCGGTCATCATTTTTGGCGTACCAAGCATAGAGAATTCTGCTCCAAAGAAGTTTGAAGCTGCGACCAAAAACATAATCAGAACTGTGATCTCTAGACCTTTAACCAAACTATCAAAGAAGCCAGCAATCTTGAACTTCCCATAAGCTAAAGATAATAGGATCGATCCAAATGCACCCATAGCTGCAGCTTCAGCTGGTGTTGCAAATCCCATAAGAATGGACCCTAAAGCGAAGGAGATTAGGATAGTTGGAGGCATCAAACCAGCAAAGAACTCATTCCATAATTCTGAGAAGTGAAAATTTTCTGCCGTTGTAGTGGAATATAGGCCAACAGCCTTATAGGCGCCGAAGCCAAGAAAAATTAGCCATGCAATTTGGTAGAAAAGCCCAAACTCCACACCATCCAATGCCATAATTTTTGATACTGAGTACACAATCTGGACACCAATGACCAAGGGCGTGACGATGCGTAGGACGGTTAGATTTTTGTAGGCACGATAACTCACAAGTAGAGCTGCCAGCAAAGCAATAAGACCGCCAAATGGGATAAACCCAAAAGCACCACCAAGTGCGAGCCCAAATAGCCTACAAATAGCCAGAACACCAATACAGATTAGAATTACTTCCAATCGGTAGTTATTTGAGGTTTCTGGCTGATCTTCTTCCGAAAGGATAGGACCCAGTTCTGGATTTAGCCAACAGCGGCCCAATGTATAAATTAAGTACAATGAAGCGAGTAGTGCACCTGGAACAAACGCGCCACGGAATAGGTCTAGGGTGGATACGTCAAGCACAGGACCCATCACAATTAACATTATGGACGGCGGTATAAGTATTCCTAGGGTTCCACCGGCGGTAATTGCTCCTGCAGATAGCCTAACATTATAGCCTGAACGGCTCATGGTAGCCCCTGCCATAATTCCCAGAAGGGTAACCGATGCACCTACAATACCAGTCGCGGCTGCAAAGATTGTAGAGACAATCAAAACTGCGATGTAGAGTGACCCACGTACGCGTGCCATGATCATTTGAATTGAGGAAAATAAACGCTCCATCAAGCCTGCAGCTTCCATCACGATACCCATCAAGATAAACAAAGGCACAGCCATCAGTTGGTCGTTCAACATAGTTGAGTTGGTATTCAAGGTCATCAGAAGGCCAGTGAGTTTGAAGTTAAGCCCCCAAATGCCAAAGCCAAATGCCAAGAAAATTAATGTAAATGATATTGGAAAGCCAATGAAAATCACAAAAATCATGGTGCCTAACATGATCAAACCAATGATAGGTTTTGGCACATCTAATACACCGCCATTTTCAAATAAACTTGAAACACCCTCAAAAATAGGTAAAATTCCTGGAATCCACATTTCCAAGGTGATTACAGCAAGTGTGGCAGCGGTAAGCCAAAGGAACGTGCGTTCGCGTTCCTTACCCATTTTGTGAAAAGCACGGAATAATTCAGGAAAACCTTGCAAGAATAACAATGCACCACCGATGGGCATAGCGATGCGCGCAGGCCATAATACTGGCGACCATGTACTATCAAAAGCTGTTTCACCAGTGAGATAGGCTACCATGAAAAACTTTGCAGAAATCCAAGTAAACAGTAGCATCGAAGGCAAGAAAAATATCAAGTAGAGTGTAGCATCAACTGTTGCTTGGGTTTTATCCGACCAGTTTCTGTATAGAAAGTCTGCGCGGATATGAACGCCGCGCATTAATCCATATCCGGCAGCGGCCATAAATAAGACACCCGCGATCATACGGCTGATATCATAGGCGAAGACTGTTGGACCCAGGCCCAACGAGCGAGCTAAATCGCCCCAGCCATTATTGATCATAATGGAAAAAGTATTCCGTGAGAAAACCTCAATCACGACAACTGCGATTAGTGGGATAATCAATAGGCAGATTAAACGTCCAACCCAGTTGTTTACAACATCGATTACCGCTGTGATAGGGCGCTGCCATGCGGTCATATCGTCTGGGGTTTCACCTGGAGTAAAATTATTCCGCTCTGCAATCAGCTCATCAGTAATCTCGAGCTTTGTTGGGTCAACTTCATCTGCAGCCATCTCGATCTCCCTTGTTCTAGCCCACAATTTTTTGTGGGTCTTTCTTTTTTAAAAAAACGGATTGTGGCGCTTATTAAAAGAAGAAGGGTACGGGATTTCTGAAAACCCCGTACCGATTGTGTAGTGTTTATTTCAAAGTATCAGCGTGTGCTTTACCCAAAGCCGCATTCGATGCCTGAGAGCCTGCCCAAAATGGAACCGCGATGTCAGCGAAGTCCTTTTGTGACTGCCATACTTCAGCAAAGAACTCGTTTTCAGCCGCATTTTTCTCGAGAAGTGACTTTGCTGCTGACATGTAAGCTGAGAAGTAATCAGCTGGGGTGTCATGCAAGATCACACCATGATCTTTAACCAAAGTCTGCAATGCCTTTCCGTTTTCGTAGATACGGTAGGACATCGATTTAGACAAGGAAGCGTTAGCTGCAACTTCCAATGCCTTCTTTTCGGTGGCTGACAAACCGTTGTAGAAGTCACCGTTGACGTACATGTCAGCGTTAACCACAACTTGGTGCAGACCTTGAAGATAGTAATGCTTCAGAACTTTCTGGAAGCCGAATACCATATCAGGCTTCGGACAGCACCATTCAGCAGCATCGATTGTGCCTTTTTCTAAAGCCGGCAAAATGTCCCCGCCTCCCATTGCAACAGAAGCAACGCCAATGTCTTTATAAGCTTGGCCTACCATGCCTGGAGGGGCCCGGAAACGGTACTTACGGAAGTCATCCATTGAGTTGATAGGCTCACTAAACCAACCTAAAGCTTCTGGTCCAACTGGCTGGAGCATGAAGCCTTTCACATTGACGCCCATCTCGTCCCAAAGGCGGTCATATAGTTCTTTGCCGCCACCGTACTGGAACCATGACAGGAATGCGATGTTGTCGAGACCAACACCTGCCCCGGCGATTGGTGCGCCGAACAGGTTAGCCGCCACGTGTTTGCCACCCCAGTAGTGTGTCCAAGCAAATCCGCCTTCGACGAGACCTGCGTCAACGGCATCCATCACGTCGCGTGCGCCAACAATGGCTCCAGCTGGAAGAACTTCGATGGTTAAAGATCCGCCTGTTAGAGCTGCGACGTCTTTGCCAAATTCCTTCAACATGAAAACTTCGTCGGCATTGTCTGACAAAACTGATTGAATTCGCAACACTTTATCTGCCATCGCAGATGTTGCCACAACCGAAAGAGCAACAGCAGAAATTGCGGCGCCTTTGGTCAGAGTTTTTAGGTTAAACATTTAAGTTTTCCTCCCTTAGTTTGTGCCTTCTTTGCAGTATTTTAGACCCGGGCCGAAGGCACACCAGCGGGTCTTAGAGTATTGGTATTACTGATGTGATACCAAATCCCAATTCTTGTTAATGGCCCTTGTTCATCTCCCAGCCTTCTATCAGGTTAAGCATTGGCCCAACTCCACTGTTGATATCAAAAAAACCACGATACATCATTTCAGCGGCTACGTAGACCAGAACGATGAGGCCCAGCCATGATATCCATGGATAATTTGTTAATAATTTCATGATTACTGTCGCGGCAAAGGCCATAAGTAAGATAGCTAAGCCGAGTCCAAAGATCAAAATTTGTCTATCACCATTAGCAATTGCGGCTACCGCTAACACATTGTCCAGAGACATCGATACGTCAGCAATGGTGATGGAAATAAGTGCTGCCGCCATAGTCTTGCGTGGCGGCCCTTTGTGGCCTTGGCTGGGGTCACCTTCTGTTTCAAGTGTAGCGTGCACCCCGTGGTCCATGCCTTCTCGGATTTCTTGAAATAGACGCCAGCAGACCCAGAAGAGTAGTAAAGAGCCAATAAACAGAATACCTGGGATGTCTAAAAGGGTCGTGGCTACAACGGCGAAGACAATGCGAAGAACCGCGGCTATGACCATACCATAGAGAATTGCCTTTTTACGCAATTCTGGTGCCAAGCCTGCGGCTGCCATGCCGATAATTAAAGCATTATCACCTGAAAGGATTAAATCGGCAATCACAATTTGCCCGTAAGCCATCACTGTTTCAAACATTCAGTATTTCCTTGAGGTGCTTTAGCAAAACTCTCATTTTGCATCCTCTAAAATCATGTCGGAGAGCTTTTCGCCAATCATAATTGCAGGGGCGTTGGTGTTCCCAGAGGTTATTGTGGGCATGATGGAGCAATCCGCCACCCGCAGCCCATTAATGCCGCGCACGCGCAGGCGTGCGTCAACAACAGCCATATCGTCTTGGCCCATTTTACAGGTGCCGGTTGGATGGTAGATCGTAACGCTGGTTTCACGTGCCCATTGGAGCGTTGCATCGTAATCATCTATTGCAATTCCAAGCCCCGGGCTAAATTCTTCGGTTATATGTGTTTTTAAAGGCTCAAATTGTGAAATTTTACGGGCAATTTGAATGCCTTTTACAATTGTGTCTTGGTCTAACTTTGTTGCTAAGTAATTTGGGTTTATCGCGGGATAATCTCGCCAATCTGAGGATTTCAGGGCTATATGCCCAGTACTTTCTGGCCGCATCTGCAAAACTGAAGCCGTAAAGGCAGAGAACTTATGTGGACCATCCGCCGGAGCCGAGGCGCTAAAAGGCTGGATATGAAATTGAATGTCTGGGCTGTCCAACGACGGATCAGTTTTTAGAAAGCCAGTACCAAGGCTGGCAGCCATAGTCATGGGACCGGTTTGAGTGAGTGCATATTGCAGTGCGATCAGGCCTTGTTTGAAAAGATTATTCGTCTCAATATTTATGGTCGAAAGATCAGTTTTGAACACGGGCCGGGCTTGGAGGTGATCTTGCAGATTTTTGCCTACACCAGGCAAGTTGTGTACTAAGACTATGCCTTGTTGCTTAAGCTCATCCGCGGCGCCAATACCCGACAACATCAAAATTTGCGGTGAACCTATGGTCCCTGCGCTCAGCACAACTTCGCGACGGGCTAAGATGTCTTGGCTTTCACCTCTGATGTTCACGGTCACGCCAGTAGCCTGGCTGTCCTTGATCAAAAGCTTTTCCACTTGCGCATGAGTAAAAATGGTTAAGTTTTTGCGTTCTCGAGCTGGCTTCAGATAGGCTGCGGCACTGGAACAGCGGCGGCCTTTGTCTAGGGTTAGTTGGAAATATCCAACCCCTTCTTGATCTGTAGCATTATAATCTGGATTTTGTGTGTAGCCAGCCTCTAAAGCTGCTTCGATCCATTTGTCGACGATGGCGCGTTTGAGCCGGGTTGGAGATACGGATAGGGGGCCATTGGTTCCACGCGACGGACCAATATCACCGTCACCTTTCCAGGTTTCGGCACGTTTGAAGTAGGGAAGGACATCATCCCAAGCCCAGCCTACATTTCCAAGCTGACGCCAATGATTGAAATCATGAGATTGGCCGCGCACATACAAAAGGCCATTAATAGAGCTGGATCCTCCCAAAACGCGGCCACGGGGCCATGGAATGCTACGGCCGTTCAAGCCTGGATCACTTTCGGTATGGTAGCACCAATCTGTGTTTGGGTTACCCATGGTTTTGAAATAACCTACTGGTATATGTATCCACGGATTTGTATCTTTGCCGCCGGCTTCAATCAAAGCAACTGTGTACCGCTGATCAGCCGATAAGCGATTTGCCAATGCGCATCCAGCCGAACCTGCACCAATAATTACAAAGTCAAAAACCAATTTATCTCCCATGAATTAAAAAATGAGACTTTTATTCTCGTTTTTTATTATTTGTGTTACCTATGCAGTAATTAAAAGATTCGGCAATACAGTTTCGTATTGGAAACGAGCGGCTGGCGCTGAAATTATGCGGAGGTGAGGTAGCCCATGAAAGAGCGAATTCCGACTAATTTGCGGACGTTGTTGATACTCGAGGTCTTGGGGCAATCTGATCGCCCAATGTCGCCTACTGAAATTAATCATGAGATTGGCCTACCCAAGCAAACTATTCACCGTCTTTGCACTAAGCTTGAACACGAGGGCTTTTTGGCCCGAGAGATTGATGGAAAAAAGCTGCGACCAACGCGGAGGTCCCGCTTGATGGCCTCTGGCATTTTACATTCATCGCGTGACCATATTGCCCGTCACCAGGTAATGCAGCGAGTTGCGGAGGATGTGGGGGAGACGGTCAACTTTGTGGTCCCTGACAGCGGTGGGATGATATATATTGACCGTATCGAAACTGATTGGCCATTTCGGGTACAATTGCCGGTGGGTACCCACGTGCCCTTTCATTGCACAGCCAGCGGTAAAACCTTTCTAGCCAGCCTATCGCCCAAGGCGCGGTTGGCCATGGTACGCAGCTTACGCCTCCAATCCTTGACCGCCAATACTCTGAGTACGGCTGAGACATTAATGGTGGAACTCAAGCAGGTGGCAAAGCAGGGTTATGCTACTGATCGTGAGGAATTTGTCGAGGGTATGGTAGCCATCGCAGTCCCAATTTTGGATGAGCGTGGCCGCTATTCAGCTTCACTTGCCTTTCATGGCCCAGCCCAAAGGTTAACCATCGATGATGCGATTTCTCGCAAGAAAATTTTGTTAGAAGCCGCTCAAAGGATGCGGGAAGTACTGTTCTCTTAAATGTGTGCCAAAGTCCCACGATCGATGATTGTCGTCATCAGCTCAATAGACTTAGCCTGTTCCGTACTCCCATTCAGTAAGCTCAGCAGCACATCCGCCGCCTTGCGCCCCATTTCATTTTGAGGCACCTGTACCGTGGTCAGGCCTGGAGTTGTGACGCGCGCCAGATTGATGTCATCAAACCCCGTGAAGGATATATCGTCTGGAATGCAAAGCCCTAGGTCCTGGGCCCGCAGCATGGCGCCAACGGCCAAAACATCACTGCCGCATATAATGGCGGTCGGGCGTTTCTGGCCAGATAGGATCACATCCAAAGCCTCACCGGCCTCCTCGAAGCTATATTTACATTCTTCCAGGGCCAGTAAGTGGACCTCTTGATGCGCATCTATTGCAGCTTGAATTCCGAGAATACGATCTTGTGCCCGATCATTGCCAGCACGCAGACCAGAAATGACTGCCAAGTTGCGATGTCCATGAGCAATCACATGTTCTGCAATTGAACGGCCTGATTTTTGATTATCGAAGCCAACAGAAGGTACGCCCACGGTCTTTGAGTAACACCATGCTAGTATATGTGGAACAGAATGTTGCGTCAGAAATTTACGGGTTTTTTCTGGCCGAGCGCCGCCGATCAATAGTAGGCCATCAGCACCTTGTGACAGTAATGAACGGATCTGTTCAAATTCTTGCGCAGGATCGTAGTTCGAGCTCCCGACCAGCAGCGTCACACCGGCTTGGCTTAAAGTTTCTTGAAACGCTTGTAAGCCGCTGGCAAACATTGCGTTGTCCATCGTCGGTATAATCGCACCTATAGTGTTGGTCCGGTTGCGCGCTAAGGCACGGCCACTGAAATGGGGCAAATAACCGAGGACTTCGATCGACTGTTGAATGCGCAGTCGGGTGGGTTCTGCAACTTTCTGCGGATTGTTGATGCAACGTGAGATCGAGGCTGTAGAGACACCGGCTAAGGTGGCAACATCCTCTAAAGTTGGGCGGCTTTTCTTCCGCATGTAGCATCCCCATCCCCTGATTTGTACCAATGTAAGCGCTTGCATGCCGCAATGCAAGCGCTTACACAATGAGTCGGAAAGACAATTATCATCTAAGGACGTTCGCAATGGCTCGAATTTATCTCAAGAAATCTACAAAAACTGCTTCAACAGGTAGTGATGATGTTCGAAATACGGTCATGGAAATTCTCAATGATATTGAAGCAGGTGGTGACGCCGCTGCGCTGAAATACGCTGCAAAGTTTGATGGGTATGATGGCAATTTGATACTTACCGATGCTGAAATTCAGGCTGCTTGTGAATTCGTGCCTGAAAAGCTGAAACAGGACATTCAATTTGCCCATTCCAATGTAAAGCGCTTCGCCGAAGCTCAACGTGGCACGGTGACAGATTTTGAGACTGAGATAGTTCCTGGATTGATTGCTGGGCAAAAGAGCATCCCTTGCAATGCCGCTGGCTGCTATGTGCCTGGTGGCCGCTACAGCCACATTGCGAGTGCAATCATGACAGTGACGACCGCTAAGGTTGCTGGTTGCGAGCACATAACTGCTTGCTCGCCACCGGCCAAAGATACTGGTATTGCTCCCGCAATTGTTTATGCAGCACAGTTATGCGGTGCGGATAAGATTTTGGCTATGGGCGGCGTCCAGGGCGTTGCATCGATGACTTTTGGTCTGTTTGGCTTGCCGGAAGCGGATATAATTGTGGGCCCTGGAAACCAATTTGTTGCGGAAGCCAAACGCATATTATTTGGTCGAGTGGGCATTGATATGATTGCTGGGCCTACGGACAGCTTAGTGATCGCAGATGCTAGAGCAGATGCTGAGATTGTGGCGGCTGATTTGGTAGGGCAGGCGGAACATGGGTATAATTCTCCGGTTTGGTTGGTCACAGATAATAAAGTTTTGGGGCAGAAGGTGTTGGATATCGTGCCAGGTTTGATTGCCGATTTGCCAGAATTAAACCGCATCAACGCCGAGGCCGCTTGGCGTGATTATGCTGAAGTGATCCTATGTGCTGATCGCGAAGAAATGGCAGCCACTTCAGACGAGTACGCTCCAGAACATTTGACAGTTCAGGCTGATGATCTTGATTGGTGGTTGGACCGTTTGCGCTGCTATGGATCCTTATTCTTGGGTGAGGAGACCACAGTTGCTTATGGAGACAAAGCTTCTGGTCCTAATCATTGTCTGCCTACCTCTCGTTCGGCCAAATACACTGGTGGGCTGTCAGTACATAAATATATGAAACTAGTCACATGGCAACGATCCACCCGAGATGGTGCGAAGGATGTAGCGATCGCCACGGCACGGATATCGAGGTTGGAGGGGATGGAGGGCCATGCGCGCACTGCAGATATTCGTCTGGCTAAATATTATCCAGGCGAAAATTTTGATCTGTCAGCACAGGGTTAGAGTATGATTTATCCTCATTTATTCGATTTAAAAGGAAAAATTGCTGTTGTGACAGGCGCTTCGAGTGGCTTGGGCCAAGGAGCTGCCACGGTACTTGCGGCTCATGGAGTGCAGGTAGTAGGAATCGCCAGGCGTGAAGGTAAGCTGAATGCGTGGTCACAGTCTGCTAAGGGCGAAACATCTATCCTAGTAGCGGATCTGGCAGATAGGTCTACTATAGCTGATATCGCAGCTGAGGCTGTACGGCCTTTTGGGACGCCTGACATTTTGATAAACGCGGCGGGTATTAATACGCGCCAGCCGGCAGATGATATGACTGATGCACATTGGGATTTGACTCAAAACTTGAATGTTGCCTCTCCGTTTTTTTTAGCAAAGGCTATGGTGCCCGGTATGCGGGCTAAAGGCTGGGGCAGAATCATTAATTTTGCTTCACTCCAATCTCGTCGTGCCTTTGCTAATGGCATAAGTTACGGCGCCTCCAAAGGTGCTGTAGAGCAAATGACGCGTGCAATGGCCGAGGCTTGGTCGCGAGATGGGATAACCGCAAATGCGATTGCACCTGGTTTTTTTCGAACCGAGCTTACCGCACCTGTATTTGCTGATCCTAAATTGTCGGCGCGCAACGCAGCGCAGACGTGTATAGGACGGAACGGTGAGGTCCATGACATGGATGGTCCTATGATGTTCTTCTGCTCAGAGGCGTCAAACTATGTAACAGGTCAAACTTTGTTTGTTGACGGAGGATATACTGCGAAATGAAAGCTTTAGTGAATACCAGCGTGGAGACGCTTGAATATTTGGACTATGTGGACCCAATCGCCAAAACTGGCGAAGAACTGGTGCGGATCCAATATTCTGGAATTTGCGGATCCGATATGCATGCGTTCTTAGGCCATGATACCCGGCGCCCAACTCCTAATATTCTTGGGCATGAAGCTTCAGGCACCATCATTGGTGGGTTGCGCGACGGCACTTTGGTCACAATTAACCCACTGAACGGCTGTGGTAAGTGCCCAGCTTGTTTGGTTGGGAAATCCAATATTTGTGTAGATCGACAAATTATTTCTATGCCGCCCCGTGCTGGCGCATTTGCTGATATGGTGGCAATTCCGTCTGATAATCTTTTGGTTGTTCCAAGCCAAGGTTTCTTGAAATCGGCAGCACTGACTGAGCCTTTGGCCTGTGGCTGGCATGCGGCACGTTTGGGGCTGCGTTTGCAAGATGTGGCGGTATCGGATTTGACATGTGTTGTGTTGGGTGGTGGTGCCATCGGTGTTGGCGCTGCATTATGTCTACGTGCTATGGGTGTTGAAAATATCACTCTGATTGAAGTAAACGCTTTGCGCCTTGAGACCCTGCACAATATTGTTGGTTTTCAGGCTAGTGACGGCAAAGATGTGCATGCTCCTAAAGTTGGTACCGCTGATTTGGTGATCGATGGTGTAGGATACGCAGCTACCCGGGCTTCGGCCTGTGAATTGGCAAAGCCTGGTGGTGTGATTTCTCATATAGGCCTAGGCTCTGGGGAAGGTGGCGTTGATGTACGACGCATGACCCTACAAGAGATCACCTTTATTGGTTGCTATACTTATACTCCCCAAGACTTTCGTGACACTGGCGCTGCAATATTTTCAGGTCAGCTTGGATCGTTGGATTGGGTGGAAACCCGTCCTTTGTCAGAGGGGCAAGCTGCCTTTGACGACATCCGCAATGGTCGCGCCCCTGCACCAAAAATTATTCTGATTCCCTGAAAGGAGCATCATGTCTGTTAGTGAGAAAATAGTAGCTGATTTCGTTACCAATGGTATCGAGTTTGTTACCACAGTGCCGTGCAAACAGCTCGGTGGTGTTATTGACGCTGTTGAAAAAGAGCCCAGCATCTACCATATCCCGTCGAATAAAGAAGATGAGGGCATGGGCCTTTGCGCTGGTGCATTCATGGGCGGAAAACGCCCAGCTATTATTATGCAAAATACTGCAATTGGAGTGACTGTGAACACGTTGGTCACTCTGACCCAATTTTACCGTATGCCTTTGCCGATGCTGATTTCTTATCGTGGTGAACTTAAAGAACCGGTAGCGTGCCAAGTGGAAATGGCTGTGCACACTAAAGCTTTGCTAAATCAATTGAACATCCCAACATATCATTTTCATAAGCCTGGTGATGAGCAAGAACTGGACGCTATTTTGAAGTATACGTTCATGTGTAACAAGCCGGTGGCAATTCTCACCGATGCAACGTTCTGGGGAGGTTACTAACATGATCCGCTCTGAAATTATTCGTGATATAGCTCCAATTCTGCGTGATCAGCTGGTTGTGTGCAACATAGGCCTGCCAAGCCAAGAGCTGCATATGATCGACGACCAAGCCAGCACCTTCTACATGCTAGGTACCATGGGCCTATCTTCTTCTATTGGCTTAGGTGTTGCTTTAGCGCAGGATAAGACGGTTATCTCTATTGATGGGGATGGTTCTGTACTAACCAACTTAGGCACCTTACCTACTATTGCAAACAATGTGGCAGACAATTTTATCTTGTTGATAATCGATAATGGAAGCTACGGTTCCACTGGTGATCAACCCACCTATGCGGGCCAGAAGACCTCGCTTACTGCCGTTGCACGTGCTTGTGGATGCGAAAATGTTGTTGAATGTCAGGCTGTGGAGACCGGTACTGTTTTGCAAGCAGCCCTCGATAGTAAGAAAATGACAGTGATTGTCGCAAAATGTGAAAGTGGCAACATTAAGGTTCCTGTGATCACCAAAGACCCAGTTGTGATTAGAGATCGCTTTATGACTGAAGTCGCACGCTGATAAGTATAATGCTATGGAAGCTGAGTTTAGGTCTGCCGTTTATTCGGTGGGCCTTTCTTTGGAAATGGCTTTAGTATTGCCATTCTGGCTTAACAAAGTTTTTAAAGTTACCTTTTAGCCCTAATTGTGATGGAGTTCCGCATCTCGTTTGAGGAAAGCTTGGCGTGGCCTGTAATTTAACTACTAGGCGATTTGGCACACTTTTATAAAGCTTTTAAGTGCGTATCCCAGTAAATGACTGCACCAAAACCATTGTGGGCCGGACCCATTATTAGCAGCCCGTAATGTATGTGGTTAGTTTTTGACGCCAAAGCCTATTTATTACTACACTGAGATGTTCTGAAAACTAGTTTACGGTGATGGCTGAAACAGCAACAAAAACTTTAGGTATCTCAGATCTTTAAAATTAGCGTTTTGGTACAACTCCAATCATGAATTCTGCACATTTTTTCTTTGAAGCTGCAATTTTTGATCATCATTACTGCAATCTATCTATGCATTTGTAGTTACGGTGGCAGATGAAAACTGTCGTTTAACTACTAGCCCTCTAAACGTGGGCTGATCCCAACCCTCCTCTCTGGCGGCTGATAAAGGTCGCTCGTCGTCGGAGAGATTTTGAGCGGCCAATTTGGAGACCTAAATGAAGTGTTTTATAACTGCTACCGTAGTAAGTTTGATTGCAGCCTCTGCCTTTGCAGGAGGAATGCCTGAAGAGCTTATTGAACCTACTAAGATTGCCATTGAGGCCGTCAGTACAAGCCCCGACGTGGCTGGTCCGAGTACGGCTAACCCTTTGGACCAGCTAATCCAATTTGTGTTTATGGCGCTATTTATCTTAATTTAATCAATTATTATTTTGCTGCTGAATTCGTTTAATGAAATGTAGTTCAGCGGCACTATTGTCTAAGCTACAGAATAAAAAATAACCTATTTCGTCTGGGCCATCTGCGAACTCACTCGGATATTAATACGATTGCAAGATATATAAAGATTAAGTTTTGAAATATCTACAATCATACTGTTACCTTTTTAAGGTTCGCAAACGTTATCGCTTTCGCCTAATGTCAGA
>CESI01018225.1_pt1 | contig 27113 bp, 26 predicted proteins | sample 356301 | NCBI WGS metagenome assembly CESI01 (sample SAMEA2621423, study PRJEB7988) | marine metagenome | biome: marine biome (ENVO:00000447); feature: deep chlorophyll maximum layer (ENVO:xxxxxxxx); material: "saline water (ENVO:00002010), including plankton (ENVO:xxxxxxxx)" | depth 40 m | reverse complement strand
ACAGGTTTACTTCCAGCATATTCAGCTGTAAGAGTAAAGCCTATAGACGCCCTAAGAAAAGAATAAACACATGAAAAAAGGCTGTTTTACACCACTCGTAATTATTATTTTTCTCATTATGACGACAGGAATAGGAAGTATTTATTACCTCTACGCTAAGGAGCAGGAACCCCCTGTAAGATTCGAGAACCATACTGCTGAACAGAAAACTATAGTGAATAAATCTGTGGCTACAGGGGCAGTGGTACCTAGAGATGAAGTTCAAATAAAGCCTCAGATTTCCGGAATAGTAAAAAGGTTAATAGCAGATGCTGGTCAAACAGTTAACGAGGGTGATATTTTAGCTGTAGTCCAAGTCGTTCCGAATATGGCTAACCTTAATGCCGCTGAGAATAGAATAAATAGAGCTCAGATTAACTTAGATAATGTCAAACTCGATTATAATAGAAATAGTATTCTGTTAGAAAAAGGGGTTATTTCGCAAGCAGATTTTCAGCCGTTTTCTATGAATAAAATGAATGCAGAGCAGGAGCTAAGGGCATCTCAAGAGGACCTTCAGATAGTGCAGAATGGTGCAGCCAAAAGAAATAGAGGAGGCTCTAATACAGATATTCGGTCTACAGTAAGTGGGATGATTCTAGATGTTCCTATTAAAGTAGGAAACTCAGTAATAGAAGCCAATACATTTAATGAAGGAACCACTGTGGCCAGTATAGCTAACATGAAGGATTTAATTTTTGAAGGTAAGATTGATGAATCGGAGGTAGAAAAGCTAAAAGAAGGTATGGAGCTTATTCTTACCATAGGAGCTATCGAAGGAGAAACATTCAAAGCTATTTTGGAATATATATCTCCTAAAGGAATAGAGGAGAATGGAGCGGTACAATTCAATATTAAGGCTGCCGTATCTCTAGATGAGAATCAGTTTATAAGAGCCGGATACTCAGCTACCGCAGATGTAGTATTAGACAAAAGGGAAGATGTGATGGCCATAAGTGAGAGCCTACTTCAATTTGAAAAAGATGGCAGTCCATATGTAGAAGTGAGGATAAACGAGAATGAATATGATAAAAGGAATGTAGAACTTGGATTGTCTGATGGCATATATGTAGAGGTTTTAAAAGGGGTAAAAGCAGAGGACGAAATAAAAGCCTGGAATAGCCCGGTAAAAAGTTTTTAATTCGCTCTCTTAAATCATATAAATCCCTTGAAAAAATGTTTGTTAGTAACTACGATTAACTCACTTTGCCAATAGATTGAATTCAATTAGCTTAGATGATTGATGAAGCCATACAATCTTATATACATTTTAGATGCCGATGACTTTAATGGGATGCTTAATGGGCAATTTCTAAACTATTCTCTACCTTCATCTAAAGTAACAGTTTTCCAGGACCCTATAGATTTAATTAAAAATTTAGTTAAAGGCAGGTTAGATCATCCAGATTTACTTTTGTTAGATATATCTGTGCCGGAACTAACCGGGTGGGAATTTTTAGATTATTCGGCTAAGTATAATTTAAAATTTGATGTAATGATGCTTTCCAGTTCTATGAATTCCGATGACATAGATAGATCTAAATCGTTTTCTCAAGTAAAGAGTTACATCATGAAGCCCCTCACTAAAGAGAGTATCAAACATTATATAATAGAAAGAAAAAGAATTTCAATTGAATTGGATTAAAGTCACGGAAACTCTTCCGGAAAATAACCAAAGAGTACTTGCGTTCATTCCTAAGAATAAAGTTTTTCTCCCTGGAAATGCTTTCAGATTTGAAATTAGAGAAGTGATTGTGTTAGTTTTTCTAGAGAATTTTTACAAAGATGATCATGAAAAAAGAGAGAAATACGGGAGTCACTTCTGGCAGGGTGAAGGAAACTCTAATCACTTTTTTTCTGACGTTACACACTGGACAGAGATGCCGAAAGGTCCCGAGTAGGTTCGAGTTATAACACCCTTATATAGTTGGTCATTCTGTGAAATATTATCTAGTTCTTTTCCCCATACTTCTTTCATCAATTGTGTTTTCACAAGAAAATGTTTCTTACGCTCAGACATACATCCGTTCGGAAAAAATCGAAAATGTAACTAGGGTTTTTCTCGATAAAAATGGAGATGTTTATCCTCGGAGTGATATAGATGAGAACCTTTTCCGAAACGCTAATTATGAGCTCAAAAAACTTAGCAGTTTAGGTTCAGTAAATACTTACACTTCATACCGGACTTGGCAGAAAAGGCAGAATGAGTTGAGTGAAAAGTTAGCATCTAAAGTAAATGGCGAAGTATCCTCAGGCCAGAATCTATACATTTTTATACATGGATTTAGAAAACCTGTAGCGCCTTTAAATGGAGATACATCTGCTCATGATGACTATGGTATTATGAGGGAGAGAATAAATCAGGCCACAGGACAAGAAAATTATTTTTTAGAAATCTACTGGGATGGAATGTACTTGAAGCCCGATCATAGTCTAAAATTCATTGTTAGTCTAGGAAAAATGTTCAAGAAGCAAGCCATAACAAATGCTCAAAACGCTGGCCTAGGATTGAGGAAAGTTATCTCTAAGATTGAAAAGAATGATATAACAGTCATTACACATAGTCTGGGAGCAGAAGTGGCTATAAGTCTATTGTTTAATGATGAAGAGGAGGAAGAGGACGCTACGCCTCACCAGCGGATAAATATTTGCATGGCGGCTCCTGCGATTTCTAAAAAAGAGTTTAGGAGTTATTATAACCGTTCATTAGAGAACCCATTTATAGGACGAGATAATTATAACTTGACTATTATCTATAATGAAGAGGACCTCGTTCTTTCCAAAGCTTATAAATTTCTAGGAGTTAAACTATCCTTTTCTCGGAGATATGGAAATACGCGACTAGGGTGTAACTGCGGCAATGAGGCGTATGAATTAGAAGATTACTTTAAGAAGCATTTCCCTAGTTCTCCTATTCAATTAATTCATGCCACTTCTTTTGGAGCATCCCATCATTCTCTTAGTTACTTTGGGAGTGAGGAGTTTATGCTTTATTTAGCGGAGTAAATTTAGATTATTTACCTTCTAAAATAGTCAAATCACCCTCCACACAAATAATCAAAGTACCGAACCCCACGAATTTATAGGTATTGTCTTTTCCTAAAGAAAAAGCATAAGTACTTCCCACTTTTATATCCTTATATTCAGCTGCCATAAATACTAGTTTAGCTAAATTTTCAATCATAAAATCGTTCAATCCTAGCAGGTCATCATGAGCTCTCTTTTTGAGCTCTGTAGTAATAAATTCTTCATAATCTTTTTTAGAGGGCACAGTGAAAGCCAGTACTAAGAGAATTCCTAAAACGATAATAAGTATGGCTGCTAATTTTTTCATAATGAAGTTACTGTATGGTAAATAGACGTCGCGAATAGCGCTGCAGTCTCCGTTCTTAGTCTTTCAGCCCCCATGTGAGCGGATTTAAATCCTACTTCTAAGGCTATTTTAATTTCTTCTGCAGAGAAGTCTCCTTCGGGGCCTATACATATAATGGTAGGTTTTTTATGAGAAATAGCCTTCAGAGATGCTCTTTTAAAGTCAGCGTTGCAATGGGCTAGTATACGGTCACCCTCAAAATCCTGCTGCACAAAATCATTGAACTTAATCGGTTCCGTCACTTCAGGAAGCCATATTTTTTGAGATTGCTTCATCGCTGAAAGCACAATCTTTTTGCTGCGCTCCATATTCAATTTCCTGCGCTCCGAATGAAAAGTCAATAAGGGATGAATTCGAGCTATCCCAAGTTCGGTACACTTTTCCAGAACTAGTTCAAACCGATCATTACTCTTCGTAGGAGCCATAGCCAGCTCTAATAAATAAGGATTTTCACTTTCAGAATTAATTTCATCTATCTGAATGGTAACGTTTTTTTTGGCGGCGGCAGTGATAATTCCCACAGCAGAGCTTCCTTTTCCATCTGTAAGATTGATGGAGTCTCCATTTTTAAGCCTTAGAGCTTTAGAAGCATGAATAGACTCTTCAGTACTCAGTTTTACTTTACCTACAGAAAGATTTTCGATAAATGATAAATGCACTAGCTATGAAAATGGTGAACCCCAAAAGTCGGCTTTATTTTTAAACAGAAAGCCTCGCAATTACCAGAAAAAGGAAGCGCGAGGCTTAATTATTTTTTTTAGCGTTTTCTCTAGTTTAAACAGTTACTGAACGAGGAGAAGCACTCATTATTTCTTCATTGGCATACTCTTCAAATTGCTCAAAATTCTTAACGAATTTATCTGCTAGTGAGTTTGCTTTAGTATCATAAGCATTTTTATCAGCCCATGTATTTCTCGCATTAAGAAGTTCGCTAGGTACATCTGGGCAAGAGGTAGGGAAATTTAATCCAAATACTTCATGACAATTGTATTCTACATCATTTAACTTTCCACTTAAAGCAGCAGTAATCATAGCTCTAGTATACTTCAACTTGATTCTAGAACCAGTTCCGTATTCGCCACCGCTCCAGCCTGTGTTAATCAGCCAGATATTTACATTCCCTTCGTCCATTTTATTTCCTAACATCTCAGCATATCTAGCTGGGTGTAATGGTAAAAATGGTGCTCCGAAGCATGCCGAGAATGCAGTCTGAGGTTCTGTTACTCCAGCTTCTGTTCCAGCCACTTTGGCAGTGTAGCCAGATATAAACTGGTACATCGCTTGGTTTCTAGAAAGCTTACTTATCGGAGGCAATACTCCAAAAGCATCTGCGGTAAGGAAAAATATATTTTTTGGAGCATCCCCTGAGCTAGGAAGCATAATGTTATCTATATGGTGAATAGGGTAGGATACTCTCGTATTTTGAGTTTTAGTGATATCCGAATAGTCGGGAGTACACCCATCTTCCTCAAAACCTATATTTTCTAGAATAGCTCCGAACTTGATAGCGTTGTAAATTTGCGGCTCTTTTATAGCGGACAGGTCTATAGTTTTAGCATAGCATCCGCCTTCAAAGTTGAATACTTTATCTGCTGACCAGCCATGTTCGTCATCACCGATTAGCTTTCTATTAGGGTCTGAAGATAATGTAGTCTTCCCTGTCCCGCTTAATCCAAAGAATACAGCGGTATCACCATCATGTCCTACGTTAGCACTACAATGCATTGAAAGAACACCTTTCTGTGCAGGAAGAACAAAGTTGAGTACAGAGAATATTCCCTTTTTGATTTCACCAGTATAACCAGTTCCACCGATAAGAATCATCTTCTTAGTAAAGTTGATAATAGCAAAGTTGTGCTGACGTGTACCATCTATTTCGGCATCCGCCATAAAGCCTGGTGCACACATCATGTTCCACTCAGGATTAAAGTCTAAGATCTCTTCTTTAGTAGGTCTAAGGAACATGTTAGAAGCAAACATGTTACTCCAAGGAAACTCAGTTACTACTCTTAAATTAAGTCTGTAAGTGTCATCAGCACAAGCGTAGGCATCTCTCACGTATATCTCTCTTCCAGCTAAATAAGCTTGCATTCTACCCTGAAGCTTATCGAAAGATTCCGAATCAAAGGGCTTATTAATGTCTCCCCACCAAACTTCGTCAACTGTGATAGCATCCTTTACTATAAACCTGTCTGCCGGAGAACGACCAGTGAACTCACCTGTGTCTATCGCTAATGCTCCTGTATCTGTTAGAACACCTTGGCCTTTAAGAATGGTTTCTTCTGTTAATTCTGCTGGAGATAGGTTCCAGTATGCCGCTTCTACATGGTCTAATCCTAAATAAGAAAGATTAGCTTTCTCTGCCTTCAATCCAAAATTGTTCATCTAAAGAATCTTTTGTTTAGGTCCACAAAATTACGAGATTCGGAGATTAACCTTGTCACAAATACACGTTAATTGAACCTAAGTTATTCCGACTTAAAGCGCATATAATCAATAAATTAAGATAGATATAATTTAGGCTTGCATAAGTGTAATAACAACACTTAGTTTAATTGTATTGAGTCTAAGCGCATGTTCGTTCTGAATAAAATTTATCGAAAAGCGGAAAGGAGTTTCTTGTTTTTAGCTTTTTTTAATAAACTTCTTTCCTATAAGACTTCAAAAATATCTTTCAAATTTTTTCTAATCTTTGGTGCATGCTGAGTTTTATCTTCCACGGAACGATATCCTAGAGTCAATACTACGGTAGCCTCTAATCCTATTTTATGCAGGCCTAATGTAGAATTATACTCTACTGGAGAAAAACCTTCCAGTGGGCAGGTGTCTATCTTTAGTTCAGCGCACATGGCCATAGCATTCCCCAGTGCTATATAAGTCTGTTTAGCATTCCACTCAGAGGTCTGGTCTGGAGTCATTTCCGCCGTTTTACTTTTTATAAAGTCACCATATCCTTTAAAAGCAGATTCCTCTTTGCCTATAAGTTTGGCTTTTAACTTTAAGTAGCTATCAATGTGTTCGCTTTTTACGCTATTGAAATTGCAAAAGACCATTAAATGGGATGCTTCTGTTATTTGTGACTGTCCCCAGCTGTGCTGTTTTAGAGTTTCTCTGGTTTCTGGATTCTCTACGATTATAACTTTAAACAATTGAAGGCCATAGCTTGTAGCGGCTAGGTTTATGGATTCTTTAATCTTCTCTAGATCCGTGCTGCTAATCTTTTTAGAAGCATCAAACTTCTTAGTCGCATAACGCCATTTCTGATTTTCTATAAAACCCATAATTTCATTTTTGTTTTGCTTCGCAATAAAAGGGATGTGTACCCTTGTAGTTAATTCCTCTTTATCATATTTATTAGCAACCACAACCACCCTAAGATCATTAGCAATCCTCCTATTGGGGTGGTGGGTCCGAGGATAGATGTACCTGTGGATATTTTATGATATCCTAAATAGACTAATCCATAAATAGATAGGGAAAACAACAAGCATCCGATTAAAATCAACAGAAATCCAGTGCGGTATGATTTACTGGAGAACTTAGACTCTAAATTACCAAGAGCTAAAAGAGCCAGTCCCATATACATTTGATAATTTATACCAGTCTGAAGTGATTTCATTCGTCCAGGACTTAATATAGATGAAAAATAATGAGCTCCAAAAGCACCTATAATAATGCTAACGAGCACTAGAAAAACTCCCCATTTTATTACAAGATTATTCACTTTATTTCTGATAAGCTAAAATTGTTTTCTTGATAATATCCACGCAATCCATTAACTGTTCTTCGGTAATTACAAGGGGCGGAGCAAATCGAATGATATTTCCATGAGTAGGTTTAGCTAACAGACCATTATCTCTTAATTTTAAGCAAATATCCCAAGCAGTTGAACTATCTTCCGTATCATTAATTAAAAGGGCGTTTAATAGTCCTTTACCTCGAATAGACTTCAATAAATTATTTTCACTGGCAAAAGAAGATAATTCTGACCTAAATAGGATTCCTAACTTTTCTGCATTAGCGGCTAAATCTTCATCAACAGCTACTTTTAAGGCAGCCATTGCAACTCTACAACCTAATGGATTTCCTCCGAAAGTGGAGCCATGTTCTCCAGGTTTAATCGTCATCATTATTTCATCATCAGCTAAAGCTGCCGAAACTGGAAAAACTCCTCCGGACAAGGCTTTCCCTAAAATTAAAATATCTGGTTTAACACCCTCATGCTGGCAGCAATATAATTTTCCTGTTCTAGAAATTCCTGTTTGAACTTCGTCTGCAATAAATAGTACGTTTTTTGATTTGCACAACTCATAAGCTTTTTTTAAATAACCTTCGTCAGGAACCATAACTCCGGCTTCTCCTTGGATAGGTTCTACCATAAACCCTGCAACGTTAGGATCCTCTAAAGCGTTTTCTAAAGCTTTTAAATCATTGTATTTCACAATTTCGAAACCAGGAAGATATGGGCCATAGTCCTTAAAAGCACTCGGGTCGGTAGAGGAGGATACCGCGGCTAAGGTTCTGCCCCAGAAGTTATTTTCCGCAAATAAAATCTTTGCTTTGTTTTGTTCGATTCCCTTTACTTTATAGGCCCATTTTCTACATAATTTCAATGCAGTTTCACCACCTTCTACACCGGTGTTCATTGGAAGTATTTTATCATAACCAAATAATTCAGTCACATATTTTTCATATTGTCCCAAGACGTCATTGTGAAAGGCACGTGATGTTAGAGTTAACAAATCGGCTTGTTGTTTCAACGCTTCAATAATTTTCGGATGACAATGACCTTGGTTAACAGCAGAATAAGCTGATAAAAAATCGTAATATTTTTTCCCTTCTACGTCCCAAACATAGACTCCTTTGCCTTTATGTAAAACCACTGGCAGGGGATGGTAATTATGAGCTCCATACTTGTTTTCGAGTGCCATAGCTTCAGCTGATGACAATCCTTGTTTTACTTCAGATTCCATGTGCACAAATTTAGAGGCTAGGATTTAATTCTACGAATGATTCAGTGGTATAATTTCTCTTGTTTTCTTAAGTGTCAGAGAATAAAAGACAGTCTTAATTCCGCAGCCATTTCGTTCTTGTTCGTTCCGTTTGAAATCAGTTTTTTAAAACGGTAGGAGAATGAGTATTCTCTAAATCAGTTTCTCTTATTTTTTTGATTTTTAACTCATGCGATAAGACCTCTTTGAGCAGACTCAAATACATATTTTTCTATCCGCTTTACTTTGCACTATGAGTAAATCCGTCGCTTCGTGAGCGTTAATGCAAGTGGCAGTGCGCCCAATCCATTTTCTGGGGTGTTATAGTTTTTTCAAAAACATTTTATAACGTAGAAATCTTCTTTATTTGAAATATGCTGATAGTCACCATGAACTTAATTAGTATTTTTGCGCTCGAAATTTTAAAGATAAAATATTATGGCTGGAAACAGAACATTCACAATGATTAAGCCTGATGCTACAGGTGCAGGTCACACAGGAAAGATTATAGACAAGATTATAGACGCTGGTTTCAGCATAAAAGCTATGAAGTGGGCACAGTTGTCTAAAGCCCAAGCGCAAGAATTTTACGTTGTGCATAGCGAAAGACCTTTTTATGGCGAATTAGTTGAATACATGACTTCTGCGCCTATTGTAGCTGCAATATTAGAAAAAGATAATGCCGTAGAAGATTTTAGAACCTTGATCGGAGCTACTAATCCCGCTGAAGCTGCAGAGGGAACTATTAGAAAGATGTTTGCTACTAGTATAGCTGCTAATGCTGTTCATGGCTCAGATAGCGATGATAACGCTAAAATAGAAGGTGAATTTCATTTCGCTTCTACTGAAGTAACAGCTTAATATTATACCCAATAGGACTAGAAACCTCTTCTTTTATGAAGGGGTTTTTTTGTGACCAGAAATTTAAAAATATTCATTGCGAAATAGTACCTTGCGCATTCGCAAAAAAAATAGACAGATTTATGAGCAAAATAAAAGTAGCTAACCCCATCGTAGAGATGGATGGAGATGAAATGACGAGAATCATTTGGAAATTCATCAAGGATAAATTGATTCTTCCATACCTCGACTTAGATATTAAATATTATGATTTAGGTTTAGAAAAGAGAGATGAAACTAATGATCAAATAACTATTGATTCTGCTGAAGCGACTAAAAAATATAAAGTAGCCATCAAATGCGCTACTATTACTCCCGATGAGGATAGAGTAGCGGAGTTTGATCTTAAGAAAATGTGGCGCTCTCCAAATGGGACTATAAGAAACATAGTTGGAGGAACTGTATTTAGAGAGCCTATTATCATGAAGAATGTTCCTAGATTAGTACCTGGTTGGACTAAACCTATTTGTATAGGAAGACATGCTTTCGGAGATCAGTATAAAGCTACAGATACAGTAATAAAAGGTAAGGGAAAGTTAACAATGACTTTCGCCCCAGAAGGAGGAGCAGAACCTACTACATGGGAAGTGTATAATTATGAGGGAGACGGTGGAGTAGCTATGGCTATGTACAACACAGATGAGTCTATTTATGGATTTGCTCATTCATGTATGAACCAAGCTTTAACCAAAAAATGGCCTCTATATTTAAGTACTAAGAATACCATTCTTAAAGCTTATGATGGAAGGTTTAAAGATATCTTCCAGGAGGTATTCGATGCGAATTTTAAAGACAAGTTTGCAGCAGCAGGAATAACTTATGAACATAGACTTATAGATGATATGGTAGCAGCAGCTATGAAGTGGAGTGGAGGTTTTGTATGGGCTTGTAAGAATTATGATGGTGATGTTCAGTCTGACACTGTAGCACAAGGGTTCGGTTCTTTAGGACTAATGACTTCTACATTGGTAACGCCAGAAGGAGATGTAATGGAAGCAGAAGCAGCTCATGGAACTGTTACACGTCATTATCGACAGCACCAAGCGGGAAAGAAAACATCTACTAACCCAATCGCGAGTATCTTTGCTTGGACTAGAGGACTTGCGTTTAGAGGAAAATTAGATGATAATCAAGAATTAATTAGTTTCTGTGAAACTCTTGAGCAGGTATGTATAGATACCGTAGAGAGTGGAAAAATGACGAAGGATTTAGCGCTTCTTATCCATGAGGATAAAATGACTGAAGAACATTGGTTAACTACAGAAGAGTTTTTAGATGCTCTGGACCATGGCTTGCAGGCTAAAATGAGCTAACTTAATACTATAAATAGTTAAAAGGCTGTCTTTAATTCAAGATGGCTTTTTTTTTGATTTAGAATTAGCAGTAATATATAAACTATATATACCCTTTGTTATTTGGCTTTTTAAACTTCCCTACCATTGGTTAACTCTATAGAAATCGAATTAAATTACATCACTTTTCATACTAGTTTTTTTCCTAATTCATCTAAATTATTTCCGCTTAAATCACCGCTAGTCATTATTAATAAATTAGTAGATTTCATTGGGGATTTAGAGGTGATAAAAGAGATTAATTCTTCAGAGTCAGTGAAGACACTTACATTCTTTCCTCCGAAGGCTTCCATGACTTCGTTAGCAGATATACTAGGTAGGTTTTTATGTTTTAAGACTTCTGGAGAGAAGTAAACGATAGCTTCATCAGCCTTCTCCATAGCTCCATGATATTGGCCAATGAATTTTTTATTTAACGAACTAAATGTATGAAGCTCCATAATAGCGATCAGTCTTCTGTCTGGAAATTGTTCTTTAACAGCAGATGTAGTCGCTTTTAGTTTGGAAGGGCTATGGGCAAAATCTTTATAAACTATAGAGGTCTTTGATTCTGCTATTTTTTCTAATCTTTTTGAAGCACCCTTAAAAGATGATGCAGCGGTGTAGAATTCTCGTTTTGATATTCCCAGTTTTTGGCAGACTAATTGAGCAGCTTTCAAGTTTTCTACATTATGCTTTCCTATAATTTCAAGTATGTAAATATCTTCATCGTTTAGTTGGATTTTATTATTTTTTATCTCATAAGCAGGTGCCTGATAGGGGGTGATGGAGATGTCTTTATTTAGTGCGCTCATTTTAGTGAGCGCTGGGTCATTTTTGTAATAAATGAGATCTCCTTCAGGTTCTATGAGTTTAACGAACTCCTCAAATTGTTCTAAATAATTCTCCCAAGTAGGGAAAACATTTATATGGTCCCATGCTATTCCTGTAATTACAGCTATGTTAGGGCTGTAAAGGTGAAATTTAGGCCTTCTGTCTATAGGCGAGCTTAAATATTCATCTCCCTCCAAAATCACTATTGGAGCAGAGTCTGTTAAACTAACCATGCAATCATACCCTTCTAATTGGGCTCCTACCATATAATCATGCTCGATATTTAAGGTGTTTAGTACGTGAAGAATCATGCTAGTAACTGAGGTTTTACCATGGCTTCCACCTATTACGATTCTCTTTTTATCTTTTGTTTGCTCGAAAATATACTCTGGATAGGAATAAATCTTTACTCCTAAACTTTTAGCTTTAAGTAGTTCTTTGTTGTCTTCTCGGGCATGCATTCCGAGTATGATAGCATCCAGTTGGTCATGAATATTGTTTTCATCCCAGCCTATTTTGTCTGGAAGGATCCCTTCTTTATTTAGTCTACCTTTTGAAGGTTGGAATATTTCGTCATCACTTCCTGTAACCTGAACTCCTTTTCTTTTCAGTGCTATGGCTAAGTTATGCATGGCGCTTCCTCCGATAGCTATAAAGTGTACTCTCATAGTTCAAATCTCTAGCTTTTAAGTCTTGAGATTTTGAGGTTTTCAGCAAATTATTAAAGTTTTTATGTGAACCCTTATTTTTTGTATGGCTAAGGCAACCCCTTAGAAGTTCACTCGTCTTAATTATAGCAGCCAACTACTGCTAACTATATTATTTTTCGGTGATTTAAAGTGTATTCCCCTGTTAAGCTAGCTTAATGGGGGTTTTTTTTGTTCATATTTTTTGTGATGTCTTCTAGCAAAAAAATAGCTGAGATGGTTAATTTCAGCCCATGAATAAAATTTTTATTGGTGTAAGACATTGTTTGCAGGCACACAGAGTGGTGGTTAAAAGCGGAATAGCTTGGGTTTATTTAATTCCTTTTTTGTTTTCTATGCTCGTAGTAGGTTCTATATTTTCATTCACTGGTTATTTAGTAAGATCAATAGCCGATCCTCTGGTAGAAATGTTTAGCCTTGCAACTCCAAATAGCACTCCCGAGGCGGTATCAGAAAAACTCCTGTACTTCTTAAAAATAGCTGGTGAATATGCTCTCTATGGGATTCTATACTTGTTTAGTTATTACTTGTTTTTCAAACTACAAAAGTACGTAATCCTCATAGCTATGGCACCATTAATGGCTTATGTGAGTGAAAAAGCCGAAGAGAAATTATTGGGAAATACTTATGAATTCAAATGGGGAATTTTTCTGTTGGATATTTGGAGAGGAGTTCGAATTGCTTTGAAAAATTTATTCCTGGAGTTGATACTATTGCTTCTGATTACAATCGTAATATCTGCATTAAGCACGGTGTTCACTCCTTTGGCATTAATAGCCGTGCCTCTTTCAGCCAGCTTAATGTTTGTGGTAAGTTCGTATTATTACGGGTACAGTTCATTTGATTATTTAAATGAGAGAAGACGCATATCTATTTCTGAAGGAAGCAGATTGATATGGGATAATAAAGCATTAGTATTAGGGAATGGAGCTTTTTTTTCATTTCTAATTCTAATTCCTTTTTTAGGTGTAATTCTGGCTCCTATATTGTGTCCAGTAGGAGCAGTGATTTCAGCACAGAAAAATTATTATGAAAAAAAAGAGACCGATTGATAAAATCATCGGCCCCTCTTTAATTGAATGTTGTGGTTTAAAATCTATCTGACGATAACAGATTCAGTAATTACAGAATTCACTGAAGTGAATTTGATTATGTAGCTACCTGAAGGTTGATCTGATAAATCAATCGTAAACGTTTCTTGTCTAGTAGATATCGATAGGATCTCTTTTCCTGTTAAATCTGTAACTTGAATAACTCCAGTCTCATTCTTTGGCACATTAACGGTAAACTGACCTGCAGAAGGGTTTGGATAAACCTTAATGGCAGATTTACTTTGTAAATCTTCTACTGAACTTGGGTCAAAGTTAATGTCGTCAAATCCAGCACCATATAAATAAACATGTTGACAAGAAGATAAATCATCATTACCGGGCTCTATGAACACTATAGGAAGTTCATACTGGGAGCATTCACCTCCATCTATACACACAGGAGACATTGTTTGATAAAAAGTAAATTCTTCATAATCAGTATCTTCAGTTAAGTTTTTCTCAGCCGCATAAATGTCTGTAGCGATGTCATAACCTCGAGCAAATATATCAGCAGAAGTGAGTATTTCATTCCCCACCGCTTTATGATATGAGAAGAATACTTTAGCACCATCGGGAGTTCTAGTGGCTTGCGGTTTAAATCTTAAGGCTTGATCACCCAATGAGAAGTCTTCAGCGGCATCAGAGTTAATGACATCACTTATGATGTCTGCATCCCATTCTGTATCGCCCGTTGTTCTTACATGGTAGAAAAATTGAGTTTCTAAGCCAGTTGCTATAAATGCTATAGAATCTGGGTCATTAGTGAAGCCACTGAGTACATGAGAGAATAAATGTAAATCACCCTCACTATCCACTACACAGTCAGTATCAGTGAAGAAAGGTCTAACCACTTCTCCACCGTTAGCATCCGCTAAATTTTCCTGCATAGCTGGAAGAGTTTGGAAATCGAATTCTACTCTCTTAACCCATGTTTCTCCGCCATCTGTCGTTTTCCAGACAATAGGTTTAGGGACAGAGGTGTACTCAAGCTCGCTAATTTCAGATCCAATGACATAAACATAACCTGTCATTCCATCTGGTCCCCATGTCAAGCTGTAATTTTGAACGAAGTTACTTTGGGTGTTGTCAGTTTCATCTAAGATCCTAACATAATTAGGAGTAAAAGTCTCCATTACTTCATAATCAAAAGCAAAAGTCTCATCGTTAAATGTACCTCTAGTTAGATATAGAACTTGATTATTGATCGTGTCATTAGCAGCATCCTCAGTAGAATTTATCTGAGTAGATAATGACCATATTTTACCATTAACATTAGTTGTGCCATAAGGATGGAAATCTACATTTTCTCCCATAAATGGAGGAGCGTAGTTAGCGTAATTCTCAGAAACATTAGTTCCATCTAATTTAGAGCTTACCTCAAATATGTTTCCCCATGCAGTAATACCTTCGCTTAGTGCAGGACCATGGCCTACTATGTATGCATCATCAGCACTTGTGCTTCCTTCAGGAGCCCATAGAACACCATTCGGATACCTTAATCCATTTCCGACATTTGTTATAGTCCCATCCTCAAATCCAGGAGAGAGCGGTCCTTGATTCACTTCCCATGTAGCACCGCCATCAGTAGAGTAGTCATACTGCATAACTCCGTTTAGTGGAGCAGCATCATCTTTTCTATGAATAAAAGAAACAGCGTTTAAATCTGGATTATAATCCACTTGATTATTTCCTTCTAGTAAAATAGTGTAAATGTTTCCTGAAGTTCCTATGAAAATAGTTTCAGCACCACCATCTTTAGCCAGGTTGTTTTGTGGGATCTTAAGTTTTGAATATTCAGCAGTATAAGGAGTAATGTCTATAGACTTTTCTTGATTTTTTATAGTTCTATAATCTACAGCTTCCTGAGCAAAAAGAGCTCCAGCTGTGAATGAAACAAGAATACCAATGAGTAAATTTTTAATCATGTTTAAAAGGATAATAAGGGTGTAATTTTCTATTTATGTTATGCAATTTAGTGATTCATTTTAAGAACCAAATACGAGTTTTAATATATCTGATTCACGTGCGCTAAACTAAAGCACTATCAGTGATTACTATTAGTGCCTCTTTTAATCCGGAGATAACCCCGGTGTTAGTTAGTTTTACAGACCCGTATTCACTTAAAATCTCCTGAATATATGCCAATAGGTTGTTTAAGTTCTGCAATCCTTTTTCGGAACATCCAAGTAAAAGTGACGAAATTCCTATTAGTGCTAAAATTTTTTTGATTTTTTTGATTTTTTACTCCTTTTAAAACAAGTTCTTTGCCGTAAAAACATCAATCATTCAGTATGAAAGCAGAGATAATTACCATAGGAGATGAAATTTTGATAGGGCAAACTTTAGATTCTAATTCAGCTTGGTTAGGTGAAAACCTCGGTAAAATAGGTGTTCGCGTTAGCAGAATAGTCACAATTTCTGATGATGAAGAAGAAATAAGAAGTGCCTTAAACGAGTCTTTTTCCAGAGTTGATTTAGTGCTAATGACTGGAGGATTAGGGCCAACTCAGGATGATATTACCAAAAAGACATTAGCTAGATACTTCAATTCGGGATTTTATTTTAATGAAGAAGTAGCTGCTGGAATCAAGGCTTACTTTAATTCCATAGGAAGGGAGCCTTTAGAGGTCAACTTAAAGCAAGCGGAGCTTCCAGTTAAGTGCACTACTATTTTAAACAGCAGAGGTACAGCGAGTGGCATGTGGTTTGAAAATGACGGAAAAGTATTAATGAGTATGCCGGGAGTTCCCTATGAGATGAAGGGGTTAATGAGGGATGAAGTGTTCGAGAAAATTCAAGATACTTTTAAAACTCCAGCAGTTTATAATAGAACAATTTTGACCATAGGTGTTGGTGAGAGCTCCATAGCTGTTCAGCTTGAAGATTGGGAAACTAAGTTAAGAAATGAAGGTTTGGGATTGGCGTATTTGCCTTCTTCAGGAATGGTAAGGCTGAGAGTATCTGGAGTAGGAGAGGATATGTTGATAATAAAGAAAAGAGTTGACCAGAAAATAACAGAGGCATTAGCTGTAATAGGAGAGATTTCGTATGGATTTGACGCTGATAGTTTAGCTGAAATTGTAGGAGAGTTATTAAAGGAAAAGAACCAAACCTTGAGTTTAGCCGAGAGTTGTACTGGAGGATATATTAGCCATTTGATAACTTCTGTGGCAGGAAGCTCTGAGTTTTATGATGGAAGTGTAGTGACTTATTCTTATGATGCTAAAAAGAATTGGGTAGGAGTCTCTCCAGAATCCTTGGCTAAATATGGAGCAGTTAGTAAATCAGTTGTTGAAGAAATGGCTTTAGGAGTAAAGGAGAAATTTAATACAGATTATGGTATTTCAGCTTCAGGAATAGCGGGTCCAGGAGGGGCAACGGAAGATAAGCCCGTAGGAACCGTTTGGGTTGGTATAGCTACTCCATCTGGAGTAACCAGTCATCTTTTCACCTTCGGAAAACATCGATTAAGAAATATAATTATGACCAGTAATGCGGCTTTAAATATCTTAAGAAAAGAATTACTTAACTAGGTTTTGAAATTGCGTAATAAAAGTGCTATCTTTGCGCTCCGAAATTTGTTAAAAAGAGGATAATGGCTAGAGTTTGTCAAGTAACAGGAAAGAAAGTGATGGTAGGAAACAATGTTTCACATGCCAAAAATAGAACGAAGAGAAAGTTTTATCCTAACTTGTTTAAAAAGAAGTATCACGTGGAGGGTCAAGAAGAGCCGATAATCTTAAAATTATCTGCGAAAGGAATGAGAATGATCAATAAACTTGGACTGAGCGAAGCTTTAAAAAGAGCAAAAGCAGAAGGGCATTATAAGGGATAACAGGTTTTCTCAAAAAGCATTTAAAGCCTTCCATATTATTTGGAGGGCTTTTTTATGTTCTTAGTATTTATCGTAAACCCAAACAAAAAGTTTCCTTGTAGGTAAAAGAAGTGTTGCGAAGCAGAGTCCTGTTTGTTTGCAGTGGTTCTAATGTTAGGCATGTTTATAAATCCTCCTTTGGCATTAAGGTTTAAAAATAGAGGTTTTCCTATATGAATCTTTAGTCCTGAGTGAATTCCAAGACCGAATCCTGATAGATGAAATTCATCATGTCTATCCTTTCCTAAAATCTCTGAATTAGTTTTAGGCAGCATAAAGCCGATTGAACCACCTAAGTCTGTAGATAAGGCTATTGTTTTAAATTGATTTTTTTCAATCAAATTTCTAGAGTAGCCCACATTAACGTAGTTTAAGCCGTCTGTATGCTCGAGCTTCAAAAGATTATTTGTCATTATAATCTGTTCATTATTATAATTTCCATTCCAAACATCATAGTCCCCATTTATTGTCCCGTCTATAGTTGTCGCCTGATTTCTGATAACTTTATATTTCATGTGATCTACATTTAAACTTAGCGCTACCTTGTCGTTAATGTTGTATGTAACCCCCATGTTAGTTTGAGGAATAGTAATATTATCAAGTCTAAAATAGTTTTCGAAAGAAAATTCAGTTTGCTTATCTAAAGCTTTAAGATCGTTTAAAGTGAAATTGTAATCTGCACCTTCAAACGAAATTGAACTTAATGAATAAGCGCTTCTATTCCAGCCAAAGTATATCGATAAGTTTCCCTCTTGATTAAGGGGGGTGTAAAGGCTTGATTGAATATCTTGTGCTGAAGAAAAACAAGGAATAAGAAGAAGGATTAAAACGACATTTTTCATTAGGTAAAAGTATTAGTATATTTCAGATAAATTGATTTGTTTTAGTTTTGGTATGAAATAATTTGAAAAAAACACTATCCCCTGGATTGGTTTATTGTTTTTTATTTGGACATAAAGTCTTTTAACTGATTTATTTCAATCAGCTGTCTCTATTATTAAGTTGGGTTTTAAAAAGCATTTGGTTGAATTGAATTTTTATTTATGTTTAAACTCTAAACAAACAGATTTTTAATAAGCGTCCAAAATTTTAAATATGAACAAGTTTTTCAGAAAAAGTCTATTTTTATTTTTATTTATTTCATTTATTAATTTTGCTCAAGCACAATATTTAATTTCAGCTACTTATGTTAATACAACTAATCCCATAGGATTAGGCGCGGCGACTGGATTAGCGCTAAGTTATGATGTTGATATGTATAAAATGGTATATAATACTGTCGATGCCTTGGGTCAGCCAACTATTGCATCTGGTGCATTTTTAGCTCCTTCAAATACTTCGTGTACTGACTTTCCAATTTTAGTATACCACCATGGTACAAGTCTTAGAAAAATTGATGTTCCATCTAATGATGTTGATGAGACAACTATTGGAAGAGTTTTTGGCGCAGGAGGCTATTTTGTTTTAATGCCTGATTATATAGGAATGGGAGATAGTCCTGGTTTGCACCCTTATTGCCATGCTGAATCTGAAGCAACGGCAACTCGAGATATGATAAGGGCTGCTAGAGAATTTATTTCCGATTCCTTACAGATGGTTGATAATGGTGAGCTTTTTTTAACTGGTTATTCTCAAGGTGGTCATGCAGCAATGGCTTCTCATAAGTATATCGAGGATAATAATCTTTTAGAAGAATTCAATGTTTTGGGTTCTGCTCCATGTTCAGGGCCATATGAGATGTCTGGTGCAATGGCAGATACTATTTTATCTCCTTTCCCATACTCGAACCCTGGATACCTTGTTTATTTATTATCCTCTTATCAAATGGTTTATGGTAATCTTTACACTTCATACTCCGACATTCTTAATTCTCCATACGATACAATTGTACCTCCATATTTTGATGGTAACAATACTACTCTTGGAATGGGCTCATTAAATAGTTTGCTTTCAGGTTATGTTGACACTTTAATGGTTGATACTGTTGTGGCTAATTTTTCAAATTCTATGAGCACTTTTGGACATCCTTTGTGGACAAATCTGCTTGCAAACGACAATCACGACTGGACTCCTCAGCGCCCTATTAAAATGTATTATTGTACCGGTGATGAGCAAGTAACTTTTCAAAACGCAATTTCTGCTGAATCAACAATGCTATCCAATGGTGCATCAAATGTTGAAGCAGTAGGTTTGGGAGGAGGCGACCATGGTGCTTGTGTTATACCTGCTTTAACCTCTGCTTATAATTGGTTTGACGAGTTAAGAAGTTTATGCAGCTCTTCTGGTTTCAATGAATTAAGTACATCCGTAAGTCCTTTTGTTTCCCCAAACCCTGTAATTGATGTTCTTTCAATTAGCTTTGAAGGTGAAGGGGTCTTGAAGATATCCAATATAGCTGGCCAGTTAGTTTATGAGCAGCCAATTAATGGAGACTTAAAATTATCAACGTCGGACTGGAGCAGGGGAATATACATTGTTGAAGTTCAAAATGATTACAATAGAATTTTCCAACGAGTAGTTAAAGATTAGTTCTAACCAATTTTATTATCACCAAGTTTAAATAGGTCCGGCATCAATTCTTCTCCTAGCCAAATGGTTATGGAATTTTGTTTTAACCGCTGTTGACTTTGTTGAAAATAGGATAAATACGTAAAATGCAGTGTGAGTATATGCTGATAGCTAGGAATGAATCAGAATAAAAATTAAAGAGATTAAATTTAGATTTAAAGTTAAATGAATATTTTAACTCATCTATTCTATTGCTTAGAATATAAAAAGTAGTATTTTTGCACACGCAAATTTTGTGAATATGAAAGAAGGAATACACCCAGATAACTACAGATTAGTAGTTTTTAAAGATATGAGTAATGAGTACGCTTTCTTAGGAAAGAGCACTGCTAATACCAGTGAAACTGTTACTTGGGAAGACGGTAATGAATACCCAGTTATAAAATTAGATATCAGTTATAAGAGTCATCCATTCTTTACTGGTAAAATGCAGTTTGTGGATACTGCAGGTCGAATTGACAAGTTCAAGACCAAGTATGGTAAATGGGATAAGAAGAAAACCTCTCCTACAGAAGATGCTTCTGTCGATGAAGCACCTAATTCTGATGCTGCTGCTGAATAAATAAGTTCGAGCTGCATAAAAAATTAAAGCCCTTTAACGCTAACGTTAAAGGGCTTTTTGTTTCCTTTATTTTCTAATTGTTCTCTTTCTAAAGGTCTAAATTTATTTTAACTGTTTCTGTTACACTTAGCCCGAATCCTTCTATCCCAGCTATTTTTTTGATCGGGTTGTTGGTCAATAATCTCATTTTAGAGATGTTTAGATGTCTTAATATTTGTGCGCCTATTCCGAAATCCTTTGAGTTAAGTTTTTTGATGGAACTGTTTTCAGAATTTGCTTTATCTCCGAGGGCTTTTAATTCATCTACCATTCCGTTACCCTTTCTTAGAGTGTTTATATATACTACGACACCTTTCCCTTCTTTTTCTATTGCTTTCATGGCGCAATGCAACTGATGGCCTTTTCCGTATACATCGCTTCCAAAAATATCTCCAATCATACTTCCCGAGTGAACTCTAACCAGTATTTCTTCTCCATCTTTCCATTCTCCTTTTACTAAGGCTAGATGTTCTGTGTTACTTGTCGTTTGCCGAAAAGCATGTAGTTTAAATTCACCGTACATTGTAGGCAGGTTGACAGTTAATTCCTCTTCTATTAGACTTTCATTTTCGAGTCGGTAAGCGATTAAGTCTTCAATAGAAACCACCTTTAATTTAAATCGGTCTGCGATTTTAAATAAATCAGGAAGACGGGCCATGCTTCCATCTTCGTTGCATATTTCAACAATAACTCCTGCGGGTTTAAACCCTGCTAATCTAGCAAAATCTATTGCGGCTTCAGTATGACCAGCTCTTCTTAATACACCGCCCGACTTAGCTCTAAGAGGGAATATGTGGCCTGGCTTCCCTAAAGTTTTAGGGTCTAACTTAGGATCTACAAGTGCCATGATTGTTTTGTGCCTGTCAGCTGCCGAAATACCTGTTGTTGTCTCTGGTGAAACGAGGTCGACAGAAACTGTAAAAGGGGTTTCAAATGCTGCGTTAGTATCATTTACCATTAATCCCAAACCTAGCTCGTCACATTTTGACTCTATTAGAGGTGCGCAGATTAATCCTCTTCCATGGGTGGCCATGAAATTAACTATTTCAGGAGTAGTTTTTTCAGCCGCTATAAGAAAATCGCCCTCATTTTCTCTGCTCTCATCATCTACTACTATGATAACCTTTCCTGCTTTGATGTCCTCTATGGCATCACGAATTGAATCTAACTTTCGAGACATGTAAAAAATTTGATGCGAAGATAATGTCTTTGTGTTCTTTTGTATGCATAAAAAGTCACATTCCGCTGAGGTAAAGTCCTATTTTTGCTTAAAAAAATATTCAAAGAGAAATACCTAATGATTTTACCGATCGTAGCTTACGGAGATCCAGTTTTAAAAAAGAAGGCTGAAGAGATAGAAAAGGGTTACCCAAACCTTCAGAAGTTAATAAAAGACATGTTTAAAACCATGTATAATGCAAATGGTGTCGGTTTGGCTGCCCCTCAAATAGGAAAGAGTGTCAGACTGTTTATAGTGGACGCTTCCCCTTTCGCAGAAGGAGAGGAGGGTGACGCTTCATGTGATGGGTTTATCCGTGTTTTTATAAACCCAGTGATTTATGAAGAAACTGGAAAAGAATGGGGAATGGAAGAAGGGTGTTTGAGCATTCCTAATATTCGTGAAGAGGTTTATAGAAAGCCAAATGTTAAAATTGAATATTTTGATGAAAACTGGGAACTTTATGAGGAAGAATTAACAGGTTTTTCAGCTAGGGTAGTTCAGCACGAATATGATCATATAGAGGGTACGCTGTTTACTGATAAAATAAGTAGTCAGCGAAAGACTTTATTGCAAAGCAAGCTAAACAACATTTCTAAGGGAGAGGTGCAAGCAAATTATAAAATGAAATTTCCTAAACAGAACAGAAGAAAATAGAGATGAGAGTTATGATATATCTTACACTCCTAGTTGTTTTTATGAGCAGCTGCGGTAATGAGTCTAAAAAAAATCAGGGAAAAAGAGCTGATGTAATTCAAAAAGAAGAATTGGTGCGTTCAATAGATAGTTTAGAATCTATACATGCTGTCAAAGGTGCTAAAGATCCCTATACTGTATCTATGTTAATTAGCGCATATTCAGAGTATAGAAATAAGTTTAGAAAAGATGAAGAAGCAGGAGATTATTTTCTTAAAGCTGGAGACTTAGCTATGTCAATAGGAGATTGGGATAAAGCAGTAGAAGTGTTTGATAATTTTTATAATGATTACACGGAACATCCATATAGTGATGATGCTCTTTTCCAATTGGGTTTTATTTTCGATTTTCAATTACGCGATAAAAGTAAGGCCAAGCAGGTCTATGAGCATTACTTTGAGCATTATGGTGACAGTATTCACATTGGCCAAGTTAGAGCTAGATTAAAAGATTTAGATTTAACAGAAAAAGAGCTAATAGAAAAATTCAGACAGCAAAACAACCTTGATTAAGTTTATAACTAATTAAATCATAATAAGTTTAAAAAGGGAAGGGTTTAGTTTTGCACCGCAATATAAATTATACAACTAAAGATGAGTAAACTATTTACACCAGGAGTGTTATTTGGCCAAGAGGCCATGGACCTATTAAAACATGCCAATGATAATAATTATGCGCTTCCTGCGGTAAACGTTATCGGGACTAATTCAGCTAATGCGGTTTTAGAAACAGCTAGAGAGCTAAATTCTCCGGTTATTGTTCAATATTCGAATGGAGGAGCATCCTTTTTCGCAGGCAAAGGATTATCTAATGAATCACAAAACTCAGCGGTCCTAGGTGGTCTTTCCGGGGCTTATCACATTCATCATATGGCAAAGGCTTATGAAGTTCCTGTAATCCTACATACGGATCACTGTTCTAAGAAAATTTTACCTTGGGTAGACGGTTTATTAGAACATGGTAAAAAATTCCATTCTCAAAATAAGAGACCTCTATACACAAGTCATATGTTAGATTTGAGTGAGGAGTCGCTAGAGGAAAATATAGAAACTTGTGTGAAGTATCTCAAGGTGATGGCGCCTTTAGATATGATTTTAGAAATCGAATTAGGCGTAACAGGCGGTGAGGAAGATGGTGTAGACAATACTGATGTGGATAGTTCAAAATTATACACACAGCCAGAGGAAGTGGCTTATGCCTACGAGGAGTTAAGTAAGGTGAGTCCAAACTTCACCATAGCGGCTGCTTTTGGTAATGTGCACGGCGTTTATAAGCCAGGTAATGTAGAGTTGACTCCAATAATTCTGAAAAATTCTCAATCCTATGTTCAAGAGAAGTTTAATACGGCTGAAAACCCTATAAATTTTGTATTCCATGGGGGGAGTGGTTCTCCTCAAACTCAAATAAGAGAAGCTATAGAGTATGGAGCTGTAAAGATGAATATAGATACAGACATGCAATGGGCTTATTTATCAGGCGTTAGAGATTATATGAAGGAAAAAGCTGACTATTTAAAAACTCAGATAGGAAATCCAGAGGGAGCTGAGAAGCCAAACAAAAAATATTACGATCCACGAGTCTGGTTAAGAAAAGGCGAAGATGCTTTCGTTACTCGATTAAAACAGGCGTTTGAAGATTTAAACTGCATTAATAGAAACGCCTAATTAGAAAAACATGTTGAAGGAGTTCAGTTTAATAGACTTGGCCAGTTGGAAAGCGCTAGTTACTCATTACGAAGAGGTGAAAGATCTTCATATGAGCTCAATGTTTGAAGAGGATGACAAGAGGTTTCAGAAATTTTCTATAGACCATAAAGGTTTGCTGTTCGATTTTTCGAAAAATCGCATAACAGATAAGACTTTTGATTTATTATGTGATTTAGCCGGAGAAACGGGCGTTAGTGAGGCTATTCACGCTATGTTTAATGGTGAGAAAATTAATATCACCGAAAACAGAGCTGTTCTTCATACAGCACTTAGAGATTTTTCTGAAAAAGACACCAAAGTAGATGGTGAATCTATAAAGCCTGGGATAAAAACTGAGCTATTGAAGATGAAGAGTTTTTCTGAGTCCGTTATTACGGGGAAATCTAAAGGGTTCACTGGAAAAAGAATAGAAAGAATAGTAAATATTGGAATAGGAGGTAGTGATTTAGGTCCTGTTATGGTCAGCGAAGCGCTAAAAGCTTATCAATGCGGTCCAGACATATCTTATGTATCTAACGTAGATGGGGCCCATTTAGATGAGGTTCTCAAGAAGTGTGATGCTGAAACTACTTTGTTCATAATAGTCTCAAAGACTTTTACTACTCAGGAAACGATGACCAATGCTTCTAGCGCTAAATCATGGCTGCTAGAAAAATTAGGGAGTGAAAAAGCAATATCGAACCATTTTGTAGCGGTTAGCACTAATGCTGAAGCCGTAAAAAAATTCGGAATAAATCCTGAGAACCAGTTTCTTTTTTGGGATTGGGTAGGAGGAAGGTACTCATTGTGGAGTGCGGTTGGACTGAGTGTTTCCCTTCATTTAGGGTATGAAAACTTCGAGAAACTTCTTCAAGGAGCTCATGAAATGGATGAGCACTTTAGAACTGCTGAATTATCTCAGAATATTCCAGTCATTATGGCCCTGTTAGGCGTGTGGTACAATAATTTTTTTAAAGCCGACTCTCATGCGGTGTTGCCGTATAATCAGTATTTACATAGGTTTCCTGCCTACCTCCAGCAGAGTGATATGGAGAGTAGTGGGAAATCAGTGGATAAAAACGGAAAGCCAGTGACGTATCAAACTGGGCCTATAATTTGGGGAGAGCCAGGTACCAATGGTCAGCACGCCTTTTATCAGCTCATTCACCAAGGAACGAAACTAATTCCATGTGATTTCATAGGTGTAATTGAGCCCCAAAACAAGCTTTCTGATCATCAAGACAAGCTGTTTAGTAATTTCATAGCTCAATCAAAAGCCTTAATGAAGGGTAGAACGCTATCAGAGGTAGAGCAGTTAGATTCTTCGTCAAATTCTGTGTTTAAAGTTTTTGAAGGCAATAGACCTTCTAATTCTATTGTTTTAGATAAGCTTACCCCGTTCAGTTTAGGTAAATTAATTGCGACTTATGAGCATAAAATATTTGTACAGGGAATTGTTTGGAATGTGTTTAGCTTTGATCAATGGGGCGTGGAATTGGGTAAGGTTTTGGCGGGTGAAATTCTTAGTGAAATAAATTCTAACACGAATTCGGGTAATCATGACTCTAGCACATGCGCCCTAATTCAGAGATATAAAATAACTTCTTTGTGAGTATTGTGGGCGGTTTTGATTTAACTTTTGTTTGGTGTATATTTGAGATACATACCTAATCCCCTTCACCAAAATTCAGTAAATAATGAATTTCAAATTCGCGCTAGCCGCACTAGCTATAATGCTAATTTTAGCAGTTCAATCCAATGCCGCCTTAACCGGAATTTCTTCAGAAGTTCAAGCGGTAAACGCAATCCCGGGCTACACAACTTACAGAATATATGCGGATTTCGATGATGCTGGAGACCAATTAATCCAAGTTTTCGGTATAGGTGAAAATCCTTTATTTATTTCGAGTACTGGTGATATATATCAGAGTGCTGAGGGTGGAGGATTGTCTTCGAATATTAATCCAGAATTTTTTCAATTTGTTCCTGCTTTGGAATACGATTCTTGGTTAACAATAGGTGCCACAGACATGACAACAACTCAAGGGCTGCTAGCTTTAGGTCTCAATACAGATGCTTTCGAATTGGGAGGAGACTTGGTTATAGATGATCTTGTAGGAGGTGCTTGGTTTGTTCTTCCTGGTTCCTTTCCAGAGGCTTACGCGACTAATGGAAGAGTCCTTTTAGCTCAAATTACTACAAATGGAGATTTAGATATTCAGTTAAACTTGCAATGGAGAGATGCGTCTAATGGTGATAATATATCTTTGAATCAAACTTTAAGTCAGCCATTTTCCCTTCCGGGATGTACAGATGCTAACGCAGATAATTATGATTTAAACGCTACAGATGATGATGGTTCTTGTACTTATCCAGCTGCTTCATATAATGGTTTGTCGTTCGAATTAGTGGCTAATGATGCTATAGTTGGTTTTGATACCTATAGAGTTTATGCCAATTTCACGAATCCTCTGGATCAATTAATTAATGTCTATGGACAAGATGTAAATCCTTTAATAATTTCTACAACTGGAACTTTTTATCAAAATCAAGAAGGAGGGCCAACTAGTGCAGATATCAATCCAGGAATTTTTCAATTTGTTCCTGATTTGGAATATGATTCCTGGGTGACCATCGGAACAGAAAGTCAGCCTAATTCTTTAAATGTGCTTGGTGCAGACTTTTCATCTTTCGAAGCAGGAGGAGGACTTGTTATAAATGATGTGGTGGGAGGCGCATGGTTTGTAATACCAGGCTCTGAGCCTTCCTCTTTTCCTGATGACGGTGGAAGGGTGCTCTTAGGCCAGTTTACTACCGATGGAATTACTACTTTCCAAGCTGCACTTCAATACAGAGCGCAAAACGGAGAGAGTTATATAGAGTACGAATCTATCTCTTTCCCTGATGTGGTATTGGGGTGTACCAATTCATTAGCTTGTAATTATGATGCGATAGCTACCGATGATGACGGTTCATGCAACCTTCCAGACGGCTGTACTTCGTCTAGTGCTTGTAACTACGATTCAACAGCTCTATGTGATGATGGCTCATGTAACGAACCTGATGGATGTACTTCGCCTATTGCTTGTAACTACGATTCAACAGCTTTATGCGATGATGGTTCATGTAACGAACCTGACGGTTGTACTTCCTCTACTGCTTGTAACTACGATTCAACAGCTCTATGTGATGATGGTTCATGTA
>CESI01119559.1_pt1 | contig 27171 bp, 18 predicted proteins | sample 356301 | NCBI WGS metagenome assembly CESI01 (sample SAMEA2621423, study PRJEB7988) | marine metagenome | biome: marine biome (ENVO:00000447); feature: deep chlorophyll maximum layer (ENVO:xxxxxxxx); material: "saline water (ENVO:00002010), including plankton (ENVO:xxxxxxxx)" | depth 40 m | reverse complement strand
CTTTCATAAGTATTGATTGTATGTTTTAGCAGTGCCATTAAATATTATTATAATTTACTTCTACTTTAATTTTAAAAAGTTTCTTTTTATAACTTTTATCGAATTAATATTGATGCATATTTGGATTTTGCTTAATTAGGAAAGTAGTACTCATGCAAAATTAAATTCATAAATCCTACTTTTTAAAAATATTTTTTCTAAACTTGCATTTAAACTGTTATTTTAACCTATTGATATCTTAATAAAGTTTTTTATGAAATTTTTTATAATTATATTTCTTTTTTGTTTCTGTCATTCTTTTTCACAAACTATAGAGTCCGATTTCGTAAATTATTGTAGCGATGATACTGTCGAATTAACTTTAGATTATAATGATCAATACAATTTTTTACAATGGCAGTCTTTTCAAAATGATAGTTGGGTTTCAATTTCAGAAAATGCAAGTTATCAAGGAGTTAGTTCTGAAAATTTAATTATATCTAATGTGGATCAAAGTTTTGATGATTTATTGTTTAGAGTTATTCTAGACACTGGTATAGTTGTTGCGAATACTTTGTTTAGTTCTACTTTTTCTTTTAATATTTACGATGAGTTTGTTATAGGAACTTTAGTTGGCAATCAGACTATTTGTTTTGAAGACATTCCATCTTTGTTAAGCGCTCCTTCAGCAAGTGGTGGAGAAGGGACTTATGCCTATCAGTGGTTTAAGGACGGAGATATTATTTCTGGAGCAAATTCTGTAGACTACCAATCTTCTTCGCTCTCTTCTAACTCAAGCTTTTCAGTTCAGATAGCTGATAATTGTGGTGTTGAAAATTCTAATGAAATAAGCGTTTCGGTTTATAACGAGCTAATCCCTGGTTCTATCGCTGGTTCTGAAACTATTTGTTTTAATACAATCCCTTCTGGTTTGTTTACATCTATTAATCCTAGTGGAGGACAAGGCGATTATGATTTGCAATGGCAAGAATCTTCTAACGGGATAAATTGGGTAGATATTGATTTAGAGACTAGTTCTACATATATTCCTTCTAATCTTACGTCTAATACTAGCTACAGACTACAGATTACAGATTCTTGTAACGTAATGTTTACTAATGTAGTTGAGATAACTGTTTACGATGAGTTTGTGATTAGCTCTTTAATTGGTGATCAGACTATTTGTTTTAACTCAACATCATCTACTTTGTCAGCCCCTACTGCAAGTGGTGGAGAAGGGACTTATGCCTATCAGTGGTTTAAAAATAGTTCCCCATTAAGCGGCGCTACTTCTTCTAATTTTAATAGTACTTTACTCACAGAAAACACAAATTATTCTGTGGGGATTAGCGATCAATGTAATTCTATTGTTTCTAATGAGATTTCTGTAACACTTTATGATCAATTAATAGCTGGTTCTATTGTAGGTGATACTTCTATTTGTTTTAATTCCTCTCCAGGAATTATTTATATGGACTCACCTCAAATAGGAGGTGGTGATAATCTTTCTTATGTTTTATTGTGGCAATCATCAACCGATGATGTTAACTGGATTGATATGGACGGAGAGAGTGCTAATACTTTAGCTACAGGTTCATTAACTTCATCTGTTTTTTATAGATTGAAAATTACAACTCCTTCACCATTTAATTGTGGTCCTGTATTCACTAATAGTGTATTTGTAGAAGTTTATAATAACTTTAACGAAGGTATATTGGCTAATCAAAGCCCTATTTGTTTTAATTCAATTCCAAATGCGATTTCTTTCCTGTCTAGCCCTTCAGGATCTGATGGAAACTATTCTTACCAATGGCAACAGTCAATTGATGGTTCTGACTGGGACACATTAATTGATGAAATATCAGATAGTTTTAATCCTTCTACTTTGACAGAGTCAATTTTTTACAGAGTGGATGTGAGTTCTGATTATGGGTGTGGTAATTCATTGACAAACTCTGTAGAGGTTATCGTATTTGATGAATTCATAACTGGCTCTTTAGACTTATTAACCGATACTCTTTGCTATAATACAAATTCACAACTTATTAATTCAAATGTTATGCCATCAGGAGGAAGCAGTCCATACACTTATCAATGGGAACAGTCCGTCAACAATATAGATTGGTCAACTATTTTCAACGCTAACTCTAGTTCTTGTAATCTAGAAAATATAATAAATACTACTTATTTAAGAGTTAAGTATATTTCAAGTTCTGGCTGTGGAGAACTATACTCTTCCAACACTAGTCAATTAGTTGTTTTACCATTAGTTGATCCTGGAACTATTTTATCAGATCAGATTCTTTGTTATGATTCTTTAGCTTCACAATTAACTGTAGATGAATTAGCTTCAGGAGGTAATAACGAGTTTATCTATAATTGGCAAGAATCTGTTTTAGGAATTTGGAATGATATTTCAGAAGCAAATTCTACAAGCTATTTTGCAGGTAATATGTCTAGTACAGCCAATTACAGATTAAGTGTTACTTCTAGCTATAAAGAAAATTGTTTTTCTAGGTTTAGTGATGAAGTAGAATTATTTGTTTTTGATTCTTTATATGCAGGAGTCATATCATCAGAACAACAAATTTGTTTTAATACAATCCCTGAAGAGATTACACTTATTACACCTTCTTCAGGTGTAGATGGCGATTATTCTTTCCAATGGCAATCTAAGCTGCAATCTAACGAATGGAGTGATATTGTTGGTGAAGTGACGGATTCTTTTCAACCACCTGCTCTAACAGAAACCACTTTTTATAGACTGCAAGTTAAATCAGAATTTGGTTGTGGTTCTAGTTTTACAAACTCAGTTGAGATTAATGTGTATGATCAATTTGTTGCTAGTGAAATTGCAGGTAATGATACAATTTGTTTTTTACAGGATCCTAATCTAATTGAAACTGTTGTTGAAGTAAGTGGAGCTAATGGAGTGTTTTCTTATTTATGGCAACAAAATGACTCAGGAGTTTGGTTTGATATAAATGAGGCAAACACTACTTCTTACCAACCTGCTGGATTATCACAGAATACTTCTTACAGGCTAGTAGCTAGCAATGAATTTTGTCAGCTTTCAGTAAATTCAAATGAAATAAATATAGTTGTTAATTCACTTCCTATAACATCACCAATAATTGGTGATATGATTGTATGTGCAAATCAAACATTGGCAGCTTATTCTGTTGAAACGATTCTGTTACAAAATAGATATGAATGGTTTACAAATGATGGAGATATTATTGGATCCAATGTGAAAAGAAACTTGTTAATAGATTGGCCTTCTAATTCTGGCTCTATTGCTGGTTTAGATGTTTTAGTGACTAATATAGAAACGGGTTGTCAGATAAGCACATCTAGTTCTATTGAGATAACTGATAATTTTGCCCCAGAAATTGCAGAAGTTATTTTGAAGCCAAATTCTTCAATACTTATTTGTAGTGATAGTACCAGCAATCTTCAATTCCAATGGGGATATGATATAATCAATACAAGTGAGTCTGTGATATTAGTTGCTGATACCTTACAATACGTTAATCTTGACTTATCTCCTGACACTAATACATTCAGACATTGGGTTGATATTTCATTCTCTTACCCTAATAATGAATCTTGCTCTACAAGATGTTATTATACTCAGCCTCCATTACCTATTTCATCTATTAACGAATTTGATGTAAATAGTTTTATACTATATCCAAATCCTGTTTCTAGTTTTTTAAATTATAAGTTTGATAATTTAATAAATTTAGAAATAAAAGTTATTGATTTAATGGGGAGAATAATTGAATGCGATATTAACTATAATACAAACACTATATTGCTTAATCACAAAGCTGGTGTTTATATGTTAGTTGTTAAATCGGAAAAAAATGAGTTTATTAAGAAATTTATTATACAATAATGAAAAAGAGTCTATTACTAATTTTAGTTTGCCCATTTTTCTTGATAGCTCAAGATAATAATAATGATGCAAAACATCAACAGATTATCATGTCTGTTTTGGAAAAGGTAAACGAGTACGAGTCTAATAGCGGTCTTAGAAATGAGAATAAATTTACACAATTCATCGAATTGTTTGAAGGGCCAAATACAATGGTTGTTAATGACATACCTGCTATTGGAGATTATGATAAATCGATAACTATAGAGCAATATATTAGCTTGATGCGCAAATATTATAGTGGTATTGTAATTAAAGTACAAGTTAATGAAATCTCTCCAATTACTTACGAAGGACCTAATAAAGGTTATTTGTCTGTTTATTTAACGAAATCTGCTTCTGGTAAAAATTCTAAACATAAATTTGAAGTTGAAGAAACTTACGAAAACTCATTACAAAAATTTGATGAATATGTTGAGTATAATGATAGCTTTGAATTAGAGCTAAAATTTATTTTTAATAATAATTCATATAAAATTAAAGAAATTAAATTAACGGAACCAAAAGGTAGATTGTTAGTTATTTTTCCTTTTGAAACGACTATTTTAAATAATGTGGGTACGCCCATTAACGATATGCAGATTAAAATAGAAGGTAAAAAAGTTAAATTAGACGGATATTTTCATTCAATTCCAGATATTTTCAAAAATACCGAAATAGAAATAGTGTCAAGTAACGCTAACTATTCAGGATCAGAAAAAATAAATTTAAAAAAAGCGGTAAATAGTTCTACTAATAATGTATATAAATTAAAATTCAAAAAGTCAATTGGATTTGCTCAAGGGTTTTCATTATTAACAGCTTCTAAAGTAAAAATTAATACTAACTCCTACGGCGCAACACTTTCGGACATTTCTCCATTATCTTTTGGTGGCTTAATAGCCTTAGATGTTAGCGACTTAATCTATAAAAATCCAGAGCAAAAAAAGAAAAAAAAGTTCTCAGTTTTTGTAAAAGGAGGTCTTATCTCTGAGAGTCTTGATTTCAGTATTAATCTGCCTAATTATATAGAAACTTTTTCTGCAATTGACGTTGATGGTGCTAAGTATGACAGAACCGTAGAGTTGACTAATTTTTCTGAACAACATTTAGCAGATCTTCAAACAATTTTTGGGCAATTAGAGATCCAATTCAAACAACCACTTTCACTTAGTAAAGGTATATCTGCAACAATTTTTGTTGCTGCTGGTATTGGTTCTGTCAATGTGAATTCTGCAACATTTATTAACTCCTCTTCAGTAAATTATTCTGGTTACTATCCTAATTTGTTTGGTTTAACAATTTCAGAAAATGATGTTTACGACTTTGGTGATTTTTACTTGAGTCAATCTGGAGATTTAGACTTTAATCAAGAAGTAAATAAATTATTGTTTGATGCTGGCTTAGTAATAGATGTTAACAAATTTAAGGTAAGTGGTTCTTTATTGTACACTCAATATCAATCTAATGTTTTTGTTAAAGGAGGAGAAAGGCTGTCTAATTTTTCGCCAGAACTAAATTCTATAAATAATCTAATAGATGTTGACATGAACCATTTGGCATTAAAAATTGGGGTTTCCTACAAATTTTAATAAATTTAATTATGAAAAAGTATATCTGGAAATGTGAAAGCCCGAATTGTGGCATTGAATTTTCCTCTCAAAATCCCATTAACTGTCCTAATTGTAATGGAAGTGATATTTTAATACTCAAAGAAGATTCAGCTATAAAGTTAAATTCAAAAATCGCTGTATTAATTACAGTTTTAGTCGCTGCTTTGCTTGTTTTTATTTTTTGGTGCAATATTTTTCCTAATTCAGAATGTTGTAACGTTGCTCCTCCACCTGATACTTTTTCTGTTGTTTTCGAAGATAATTATTTTAAAATATTAGGAATTGATAAGCAAGTTTATAATTATCATGTGGAAAATCTACTAAGCGGTAAAAAAATATTTTCGCAAAAAAATAAATTTTATCCTTGTGAGGATGGTGATTTCATAATTAAGTTTGATCAGGAAAATATAAATCTTAATGGAGATAAAAAAATTAAGAATTTTAAGATTACTACTACTTCTCATGAAAAAGCCTGTGATAAACAGCTTAGTATAATAGGGCTAGATACTGACCCTTCTTTATGTACTTATACAATAATGACTAATATGGATGATAATATCAAATTAGAAGTTTCCATAAAAGAAAAAAATGGTTTTAAGAAAGGAAAACTAGTTTGGACTAAGCTAGAAGTAGGGGATGCCAGCTATTTTTATGTTAGAATAAAAGGTACAGATCAATTAGCTAAGAAGTCAATAACATTTATTAAAGCCTGTGAAATTCTACCTATTTCTCAACCACCACCTGCACCATCGGATATTGTTACATCTTTTGATAAGTATAAATCAGATATTTCAAAAAATCGTCAACAGTTTACTGAATTGTTTAAAGATCAACACATAAAACCTATGGTTGATTTTAAAGGAGAAGAGTTGACTTTTAATGATTTAATAATGAAGATGAAAGTCACTAATATAAACTATGGATCTGATTATGTGACAAAATTACAGTTATTAGAATCTGGAGTGATTACTGACAATAATAATCATATAACAAAACTAATTATTAAATAATGATGAAAAATACTGCTCTATTATGTCTGTTTTTACTTTCACTTAGTTTAAGTGCCCAAACGGATAAACTTATTCTTTATGTTGATGCTTCTGATTCAGGACAATCATTAATAAAAATACAAGAACAAGTTGATTCCGTAATTAGATCGAAATCTAATACTGATTTTTATCTTTTTATTAGCATGGGGAACTCTCCTTTGTTTGCTGAAAAAATTGAAGACGTATCTAAAACTCTCAGAAAGTTAAGGTTTATGGAATTTCCTAGCCCTGATTTTGTCGGAGATATAAATAAAATTAATTCTTTTATTTTGGAAAAAAATTACATTTCTAATCTTAATGTAATTAACAAGACATCTATTATTGATGATATTGAGTTCCACTTTTGGTTTAATAAAGAGAATTTTTCTAGTTTTAACCTTGTGAAAAAATTTGTTAACCCATTGCTTTTCTCTAATAAGTTGAAGTTTAAAGATGGTTTAAATGAAAACTGTACTGTTATTTATCACCTCGAAAAAAGCGGATTTATTTCTAACAAATCATATTAGTATAATGAAAAATAAATTTCTTTTAATTCTTACAATTTTTATTTGTCAAATTGTGTTTTGCCAAACAGTCGATTATAAAACTATTCCCGATGTGTTTGCTAGTCAATACAAAACATCTTTGTTAAATAAAATAAATAGTGGTGATATTGATTTAGCTTCATTACCATCGAACAATGATAAGGTTTGGGAAGTTTACTCTGATAGAACTAACAATAAATTAAAGAATAGTCCTAGTGGAGGTAATAATGGTTCATTTCTAAACTTTATGGAACCACTTTATGTTAAAGATGTTAAAGATAAATGGTTGCTAGTTTACGGCGCTTCTGATGAAAAGGAAAAAGGTTGGATTGAAGCTAAATACTTACTCCTATCTAAATGGTCTTTAAAATCTGACCCAGAGACTAATAAAGATAAGGTTTCTATTCCAAGAAAAGTAATTGTACTTACTTCTTTAGATGAGCTTTTTGAGTCTTCAGTGAAAATTGATGATGTATTAGCTACAAAGTTTTTCTATCCACAACCATTTCCTACAATTGGTTCACAAATATCTCAACCAAAATCGTTCACTATATTCTTTATCTTAAAAGAGCAAGATGGATCTGTATTAGTTAGTACAAAAGATTGGCTTAATGAATCACCTACTTTGAATTCTAAGAGTGTTAAGGGCTGGATGACTATCGCTAATGTCACCCCTTGGGATAGTAGAGTTGCTTTAGAGCCATCTAGATCTAATGAAGCTATTGTGGAATATAAAGACCAGGTGCTTCCTGGCTATAAGGATATTAATCTAATAAATACTTGTGTTCAGAAAAATACATGTCCACTAACAAAAGCTGTTGTCGAATTTAAAGTTGATAAAATCAGATCTAATAGAATGAGAAAGCCTATTCTAAAATCTATAAATAAAAACATAAAAGAAGTTGTTAGTATCTCAAAAAATAGCAGTGAATTAGACAATGATCAACAAGATCGTTACAAAGAGATCTTAAATAGGTTAGACAGGAAAAGTGCTAACACAAATATTGTTTTTGCTGTAGATGCGACATCAAGTATGAGTCGTTATTTTAATGCTATTAGTAAATCAGTCAAGAAAATTATTGAAGAAAATGATAAACTATTACAACACAACTTAAAATTTGGTTTGGTTTTTTATAGAGATTATCCCGATGGTAAAAAAGCTTACGAATATACCCCCTTAACTACTGATTTTGAAAAGGTAATCAAAAGAATAAATTCCACAACTACATATAGTAGTGATAGCGACTTGCCGGAAGCCCAATATAATGGTTTATTAAATGGTTTGAATAATGTAGGATTTGATCCTTCAGAAAGTAACGTTGTAATACTAATAGGCGATTGTGGCAACCATGATGTTGATAAAATGGGCTATTCTAATAAAGATGTAATTGATCTTTTTTATAAAAACAATATTAATTTAATATCATATCAAGTTAAATTTGGTGATGATAATTCTTATTATAAGTTTAATGAGGATGCAATTGAATATATATATACAACCGCAAAAATAATCTCAACAGGAAACGAATTGAACGTTTTATTTGAAGAAATAGGTAATAACACCTATAAATTGAATATGGCTCAATCAAAAGACGATTTTGAGATTATGTTTGGAAGATTTATATATGCTGATCATGATTCACCTATGAAACCTTATTACTTAGAAGAATCTATTGTACAATCTCTTACAGATTATATTGAGTCTGTTGATAAGAATAGAGGAATTCTTAGAGATTATCTTTCAGGTTCTGGAGGTCCTAACATAGATGGAGAAGAACCGCCTAAAGGTTTGGTAGCTTATATCATGAAGGAAATGGATATCACAAATGAAGAGGCAACGGATTTTTTAAATAATAATGAAGTTACAACTAAAGCTTTTGTTGCATTAGATTATAACACAGGCGTACCTTCACAAGTTCCGGTTGTGTTTTTAACTGAAAACGAAAAAAATAATTTAACTCGATCTTTTAAAAAGTTACTTTCGGATAATAACTGCAATGAGACTTCAGGAAAGAAAAAATGTTTTCAAGAAAATATGATTGAAATATGTAGAAGTATTATCGGGCCAAAAACTTCAACTGCATTAATTCAAGAATTAACTATTCAACAAATCTGGCAATTGGTTATTGGTATTGATTTCAATAATACGAAGTTAAAGAATGTAAAACTTATTGACTTATCTTCGATTGATAAAAAAGATTTTGAATCATTTATTGATGACTTTGAATTGAAAGCTAAAATTTTCTGTGAAACTAGCTATTATAATTCAGATTCATTTAAAAGTAGAAGGTTTGACTTATTTGGATCTTACTATTACTGGATACCTGTACAAGATTTTCCTGGAACAAAATAATTATGGTTTTCGATATAAAAAAATTAGAGTGTAAATATAAAACAAGCAAAAATGCTGTTTTGTTAGTTGATAATTTGCAAATTGAAAAAGGTGAAATAGTATTCTTTTTAGGAGCTTCTGGAGTTGGTAAAAGTACAATTCTAGAAACTCTTGGATTAATGAATAATACCATACATGCTAATAAGAACACTATTTTTAATTTCTATAATGGGAAGTCAACAATAAACATGTCTCATATTTGGGATAAAAAAGAAAGCTATTTAGCTCAAATTAGAAAAGAACATTTAAGCTTTATATTTCAAAATACTAACTTATTTCCTACTTTAAATGCTGTTGATAATACTTTGCTAACCCCTATGATTCAGGGAGACAAAGAAATTACTGCACTGAATACTATTAGACCTATTTTTAAAAAGATATTTAAAAATAAAGAGTTTAACGAAATATTTGAAGGGAAAATGATTTCTGAAATGTCCGGTGGTCAAAGGCAAAGATTAGCTTTTGTTAGAGCAATTGCATCTAAATATAGTGTTTTGTTTGCAGACGAACCTACTGGTAATTTAGATTGGGCTAACGCAAATAATCTAATGAATCACTTAATTAGTGATATTAAAAGTAAAAATGCTACTTCTGTTATTGTTAGTCATGATATATCATTAGCTATTAATCATGCCGATAAAATCGTTTATATTGATAAATTATTTGATCATAAAAATAACTTTCATCACGGCTTGGTTTCCGATGCTAACACCTTTGTTAAACAAGTAAAGGGAGGTTGGGCTAACAATATTAAATATCAAAACGGAACCCCACCTAATTTAAATGATTCTAATTTATTAGAACACTTGAAGGAGCAAATAATTAATCAAAATTCTGATAATGCTTAGATCACAATTTTTTAGAAAATTTGCTAAACCAGAATTTTACTTTATTGCTGGTAAAAGATTTGGAAATCTAATTTTTCTTTCTATCATTCTATCTCTTTCTATGATTGCTATTGGACTTGGAGAGGGAGCAATAAAATATTTAGATAAAAAAATGAACAATCCGTTCGTTTCTTTTGTTAATGTTTCTATTCCTCATCAAAATCCTTACAATCTTGATAAGTTAGAAAAAATTCATCAAAGAGTTAACGACTCATTAAATAAAGATGATTTGAGTTTAGGGGCATTTTACGGTTTTAGCAACCCATATGCTGTTTATGATAACTATGCCAACTTTACTAATAGAGAGTCTAATGTAACTAAAACGGCTAAGGTTAGGAGAGCTAAAAAAGATGATCCTATTTATAGTTTTATTTTAAAGTCTGACACAATAGCTAAAAAAAATAATTTTCAATATGATGGCTGGGGTTGCGTAGTAAGTAAAGATTTTTTAAATAAGGACAAATCTAAGCTCCTTTATTCAAAGACTACAGATTTTTCATATCTTCAATATAGAAGAAATATTAACGGTAAAGATGTTTTTATTAGCATACCAGTTCATGGTATTGTTGAATCGTTGCCTGATGGTGTATGTTTAATTGCTGGGCATAAATTATTTGATTCTTTTTATGACTCAAATTTTTATCATGATCTTGCCGAAGCTGATTCTATAGTTCCTCATAATGGATACAAACAATACTACGTCGTTAAAAATAAAGTTTTTGAAAATTATTTACTAGAAAATAATTTTCAAGAAGTAGAAAACGATTATATAATATACAATCAGGGAAAAATGTATAGATGTGAAATGAGCTATAGTCAGAAGCTGTCCTTTGAAAAAAATATTCCTTCCAATATTAATGTATTTGAAGTGCTAGACTTCAATAGCGTGAATCTGCCTAAAGAAAATGATATTACTAAAGAACGATTTGTCTTCGAATTTGCTAAGGATCGCTTTTCATCTATTTCAATTTTTAATGAATTTTTGAAGAATTATACCGTTCATGATGGTAAATCATTACAAATTGACATGAGAGTTATTGAGTCTAAAAAGAATTTTGATTTATTTAATAAACTTGCAGAGTTATTGTCTATGAGTCTTATTTTCTTCAGTATTTTCTCTCTTGTTTTGTTTATTACTAACCTTATCGTTTCCCATATTTCAAAAAATAAAAAGAACTTGGGTACATTAAAGGCTTTCGGATTATCTAATAACAATATTATTATGATATATTCTTCTATATCTTTAGTGCTTATTTTGTTTTCTTTTATTTTTAGCTTAGTATTTTCTCAATTAGTAGGAAGTCAACTAATTGAGATTATAGCTATTAAATTTAATATAGGTGATGCCTCAGAACTCAAATATGTTAGATATCCAATTATTAAGTTGCTCATGTTTTTTATTGTGCTTCCATCTTTAGCTATCTATTTGAAGTTAAGTCGAGAAATCAATGGAAATACTCCTGGAGATTTAATATATGGGAGAGATTAAAATTTTAACAATTAAAACAAATTTAGTTTATTATGAAAGGATTCAAACAGTGCATCAAAGCTCATTTTTACAAAGACTCATTAAGTGAGTGCCCTTATTGCCCAACTGGGGCTAGTTCAGCAGACGCTACGAAAACAGAGGTTATTGGAAATTCAAATACCTATGATAAAGTATCTTCTGAAAAAACGCAAATATTTGGCGGAGGATCTCCTTCTTCGTCATCAGCACCCGATTCTACTCCATTAAGTTCTGCCAATTCTGTAGATACTACAAAGACTATTATTGGAGGTAATCATACTAGTCAAGAGAATAGTGTAAATGGTCAACAAGAATTTTCAAGAAGAAAGCTAAGAGCTTGGTTAGTTTCATTTGATATAGAAGATTTTGGTGTTGACTTTAGAATTATTGAAGGAAGAAATACAATTGGCTCTAGCGCCAATAATGACATTACCATAAGAGATGGTCAAATATCAGGTACTCACGCTCTTATTCTTTGTAAAAAAGATAAATTCATCTTAACTGATGAATTATCTTCCAATGGTACGTTATTAAATGACGAGGATTTGACACCAAGAGAAACTTATGAGATAAAAGACGGAGATAAAATAAAACTTGGATCTATTAATCTACTATTTAAAACTGCATTTTAAATGAAACATACAATTATTTTAATTTTATATTTCTGTTTTTTCACTTTTGATATAAACGCTCAGTTTAGCAATAATTCTAATGTGGATATTTCTGAATATCCTTCGGTCGAATTTGAGTTAAATAACAAAAATCCTGATTTACTCAATGTTAGTGACTTTGAGCTGTTTGAGCTTATTAACAATAAGGAGGAAAAAATTGATTCATTTTCTGTCATACTCATAAATGATACTAACAACTATCAGGATTTAAACAAGTGTGTATTGATTATGATAGAAGCCTTGTACCATGACGATAGGTATGAGCAGATTAATTCTTTCTTCGAAGCAATTGATAATGTAATCGAGGATGTTGTTAATTCTGGAGATAAAATTAAGATTGTGTCTTTTTCACTTCGAAATCAAAACACGAAAATTTTAAAAGATATTACTTCAACATTTACAGATGATTTAGACCAAATTAAATCTGAGTTAGATGATTTTAAAGTAAACTATGATGAATTTTCTAATAAGAAAGTTTCTGATATTATGGGTGCTCTTGTGGAAGGTGTTGATTTGCTGGAAAGTCAGGATAACAAACTTCATAAATCAATATTGCTATTATCTGAAGAAAGAAAAAATTCCTATGCTACCCTAACAGCAAATGAGGTAACTCAAATGGCTTTTAAAAAAAACATTGTAATTAACACAGTTAAGTACAACAGAGTCCATTACCATCAATTTCTTGAGCCAACGTTATCTATGAATACTTATGGGGTTAAAAAAGTTCTTTCACCAAGTTCGGGTAAAAAATCACTTGGAAACCCAGATAAAATTGAAGAGGCCAAAGAAGCGATTATTAATATTTTAGAAAATGTATTAAGAAGATCTAAAGGGAATAACTATTTGTTTAGTGTTAAATTAGATAACGATAATATCGATGGAAATAATAATACCATTGTGTTAAAACAATTGGATAGCAAACATCAAATTAATGTGTTGTTTAGTTCACCTGGAAATTGGCTTTATTCTCAGTTTCAAAAGAATTTTATATTAGCTTTAGGAGTAATATCTTTGATTTCATTGCTTTTTATTTATATTATTTATTTAGTAATAGAAAAAAGACGAAAAAGAATTTTAAATAGCCAAATTTTGTTGGAAAAACAAAATAAGATTGATGAAGATCAACACTCTCAGATATTAAAACAAAAACAAGAATTAAGTAATATAAAATCTAACGAAGAAAATAGACTGAAAATAGAAAAGGAAAAGCAAGAAAAAGCATTAATAGATAAAAATGAAATTGTTTTAATAGCTCAAATGAAAATGTTGGGTTCTTTTCCTATTTTAAAATATTCTGATGCTAAACAATCTGCCCAATTCGAAATTAATAAGCCTGTTGTTTCAGTAGGAAGAGATGCTAAAACTAATTTTATTTGCATTCCTAATTCTAATATTTCAAGAAATCATTTTTCTATTGTTTTTGAAAATGATGGATATAAGATTAAAGATAATAATAGCACAAATGGAATAATTGTTAATGGATATAAAATAAAAGAAGCTATTTTGAAAAAAAGTGATATTATAGAAATTGGTGATATTACATTTACATTTTACATTTAAATTTAAATAAATGAAATTAACACATTTTTCTAGAACTGTAACCGGCCTAGTTAGGCCAGCAAACGAAGATTTTATAGACTCGATTGTTGGTAATAATAATGAGTATACTAATGTATTTATTGTATGTGACGGAATGGGTGGTCATGTAGGTGGAGCTAGAGCTTCTAAGATAGCCGTTAATTCAATTAAAGAATATTTCACTAACTCTCCTGATCAAGTTCCTGGAGTTGCCTTAAAAGAATCTATAGAATTTGCTAATATGCAAATTTTTGGTGATGCTCAGTTAAATACTGAGTTTAAAGGTATGGGAACAACCGTTACTCTATTAGTAGAAAATAACGGATTAATTTATATTGCACACGTTGGTGATAGTAGGATTTATGTTTATACTGATAAGAACTTATTTCGATTAACCAAAGACCATTCTTTTGTTCAAAGTCTAGTTGATGAAGGTGTTATTTCAGACGCAGAAATGGAGACTCATCCTAGAAAAAACGAACTTACCAGAGCATTAGGTATTGGTGTTGAAGTAGAAGTAGATGTTTGTACTCAGCCTATTAGAGCTAAACAAGGAGATAAGTTTTTACTTTGCTCTGATGGATTGTGTGGTATGATTAATGATAAGACAATTCAATCATCAATGTCTTTTTCTAATTCTTTAGAAGGAATTGTAAATCAATTTATAGAACTATCTAATAATGCAGGGGGGATAGATAATATTTCAGCTGATTTAATTGAAATATTAGAATCTGATTCTACTAAAACTGTTTTTATAGATAAAAGTAATGAAGCTTTAGATAATACTGGAACACAAGAAGTTTTAATTAACACTTCTAAAAGTAAGCGTCCATTCCCCAAACCTCACATTAAAAAACTTATAATTTATAGTATTTTATTTGCTGTTTTATCAAGTGCTTCTTTTTTCATTTTTATTAAAAATGAAAAAACAGAGCCGCCAATTACTGATTCAAATGAGAAAGTACAGGTTAAAATTCAAGAAAATATCTTGTTAGAGGAGTTGTTGGCCATGAAAAAATCGAGGAAAAAGTCTGGGATTAATGATAATCAATGTCATTTTATTTACTGTATTGTAGCAGAAAGTAGTAAACAATGGAGTTTTCCTTCCTTTATTGAAGAAATTGAAAAAAATGATTATAGAAAGATAGAAAAAGGAGATACAAATCAACGTTTCGTTATTAATGATTCAATTTATTCTTATATAGACACTAAAGATAAATATCATGGCACAGAAATTTCATTTCCTGATAGTTTTATAATTTTTATTGAAGTTGAGTATTTGAAAAAAGATGAGAGTGATATTGATCATTTAAGTTCCAATAGTTCTTTTTCATCAACTCAAGACGATGCGCTAGAAAAGCAAATTGATGATCTTTCAAGGGATGCTAATGTTTTTTTTAACAGAATAATAAATATAAGAAAAGATGCTAAATTAGAAAAAAACAACAGAGATATTGATGCAATAAAGTTATGCTTGAATGAAGCTAATTCAAATATTCAAAAAATTAAAATTACACTACAAAAAGCTGAAAATTTAAAAAAGCAGATAATACAAAAAGATGTTTCGTTAAATAAAATACAAAATCATTTAAATAATGCTAAAAAGGAAAAAAATAAAATTTTAACAAGGAAGAACGATGTAGAACTTAATATTAAGAATGTTGCTGATAAAATCAGCAGTATACGCTCACAAGTAAATGATATTATTGAGAGATTTAGTGAAGTCGAAAGACAAAAAATTCAAGCTGATAGTGTACGTGATGATTTTTTTAGAATATGGAATTTATTAAAAGATAAACAACAAAAAGATCCAAAATTTTCAAGTCTTGACAAAAAAAATAAAGTACACTTTTCTTCTATTGAAGACAATTATAAAAATTTGAATATAATTAATGATTTTGCAATTGAATACAAGAATTATTCTGAAGAAAAATTAGAACAAAAAGATGTCTCTGAAGAATTAGATAATAAGACCAAAAAATTTATGGATTTGCAAGAAAAATTTAAAGAAAAATTTAAATTATTAATTTCTAATAGTAAAAAACTTAGTTCAATTCAAGATAATCCTAAAAACAACACTCCTATTCAAATTACTGATAATGATAATATCAAATAACTATTTAAAAAAATGTTTCCAGATTTAGGATCTCAATATAGTTTTATTAAAGAAATTGCTCGAGGAGGAACAGGAGTAGTTCATCTGGCTTTAGATATCCACACAGGTCATTTAGTTGCGATTAAAACTCTATTTGAGAGCATGACTAAGACTAATCCTGAATTACTTGAAAAGTTTAAAATAGAGTCCAATATTTATTTAATGCTTTCTCATCCTAATATTGTAAAACTTAAAAATTTAATTTTAAGAAATGGCTCTCACTTAGTAATGGAGTTTGTAGATGGCAAGACTATTGACCAGTACATTCAGTATTTGGGTAGGCCTATTCCATATGATGTTTGTGTTGCAATGATGAAAGATGTTGTCTCTGCAATTGGTTATGCTCACAATAAAAAAATTGCTATTGCAGGTTATCAAGGAGTTCTTCATTTAGATATTAAGCCAGGAAATGTTTTGATTAGTAAACATGGTGAAATTAAAATTATTGATTACGGTATTTCAAACGGAACAAATGAAAAAAGAGGTGATAAAATAATGGGAAGTCCAATGTATATGGCACCTGAGCAATTAGACCTTAAAAATGAGTTGACTAATAAAACTGATATTTATTCTTTAGGAGTTTTGTTTTATAACATGATAGTTGGTAAGCCTCCTTATCCTAAGATGTTTACTCAGCAAGAGATATTTAATGAAATTAGAAACAAACCTTTAAATCCTATTAAACTAGATAATCTTAAAATACAATCTAAAATTCAATACATTATAGATAAGGCAACTCGAAAGAGCCCAAATTTAAGATATCAAAGCTGTAGTGAAATGCTTAAGGATTTAGAAAATGTAAATTAATTGTTATGAAAACAATAAAAATTGGTAAGGCTGAAGAAAATGATTTTGTTATAAATGATGATAGTACTGTTTCTAGATACCATATACAGCTATTTATTGACGAAGAGGCTAACGTTTTCTTAACCGACCTTCATTCTACTAACGGAACATTTGTTAATGGCCTAAAAGTTATAGAGCCAGTATTGTTAAATTCTTTTGATATTTTAAGAATTGGTAATACTTTAATCAATTGGAAAGAATTTTTATTAAATGATGTAAATTCACAAGATGCTTTCAAAACTATATTAGATGATAATCAAATCAACGGTCCTCTAGTCATTGGTGAAATTAATGATCAACTAGATTTTGATGAGTCTAATCAAGACGATTTTCCTAAAAAGAAATCATATGCTTGGTATATAGCTGCTACATTATTACTATTGTCTGTGGGGTTAGGATTCTATTTTAGCTCTCATAACCAAATAATAATAGGTACTTGGACTTCGGATTCTTGTCAAGAGCTTAGCTATGAGTTTAGAAATGATGGCACTTTTAGTAAAGACTCTGCTGGAATTAAAAAAGATGGCACATTTAAATTAGTCAACGAAGTAGATCAAACTATTAAACTTTCCTTTTCTGAAAATAGCTTGCCAGTTTTTCAAAAAGTATTTAAAACAGATTTAAAATCAAATCTTTCATTTCCAAAAAGTGCTAATGAAGATGAATTATCTGAAGATTATTTCGGTAACGTATTTGACTTTACTAACAAAAGTAATTTTGCTATTAAATTATTGTCTGTGGATCATGATGTTTCTAATAAATATTTGAATGGATTAATAACAAATGTTTATATATATAATGATTCTCATAAAAAATTAAACTCAATTCAAAATGCTGAAGATGGTTGGAAATACTTTGAGCGTAGAAATGATTGGACCTTAATTTTTAGTGAAACAGACAATAATACTATTGAAATTAATCCTTTTGAAACGATTAGTTTTTTTATTATTAGCAATACTGCAGTTAATATTTCTTCAGTTGAAAATAATTCTAAATGGGGGAAGTCAAATGATTTCATATTAGATAATTGCTACAAGGGGCAGACTTTTAATGACGATTTATATTTTAATGTTTCTGAAGAACTTCTTTGGAGCGGTGGATTTACATTCGGATTAATGCGATCGGAATTTGATTATGAATACATATTAAAATATAAATACTTAGAAATAGATGGACAATCATTTAAAAAATAAATTATGACAGATACTTTGTACCACATAGGAAGAGATAAGCATACAAACGAAATTTATATTTCAAACCAAACAGTTTCTTCTGTTCATGCCCAACTAATTATAGATGAAAATGAAAATTTAGTTATTATAGATTTATCGTCTAAAAATGGTGTTTTGGTAAACGGAACTAAAATCCCATCTCCTTTTAAATTGTCTCAAAATGACATCATTAGCATTGGAGGTTTTAAATGTACTTATTCTGATATTGTTAATTCTATTAAAGTTTTTGATTTTAAAAATAATCCAAAGGTTGAAAAAAGTGTTCCATTGCAATCATCTTTCAATAAGCTAGTTTCTAAAAGGTCTTTTGCTTTTAAAATCAACAAAAAATCTGTTTTCACTTCTCTTATTGTAATTTCATTAATTACTATTATAATAGGAGCAACATTTGTTAATGATCAGAAAAGTATAAAACAAAAATTCAATAATCTTAAAGAAAACAAAGAATTAAGTACAAATGAAACATCTAAGTCAGAAAAGCAATTGTTTGCTCAAATTAAGAAGCAAAAAACAGATGTGATCTATGACTTTAGTTGCTTAAATGTTGATGGTGATGCTGGTACTAATCAGATTGTTTATGATTTTGGAGAGTTCACTCGAATTACTCAAAATATAATTCTTAATGACATTCAAGTTACAATCAAAGAAGAAAAAGAGGAGGGTGATGCTTTGATTGAATCTTTTAAAGATGAATATACTTTTAATAACAACGGTTCAGAATTCAAGAAATTAAAACGAATAATGAATGATATAGTTGTACGATTAGCTAAGCCAAGAGGCATCGATTATGAAATGCACTATGTTGATGATGACACTGAAAATGTCGTTACTTTAGGTGGGCATATTATCTTTTTTAAAGGCATGTATGATTTTTGCAATTCTGATTCTGAATTAGCTGCCATTATTTCTCATGAAATAGCTCATAATGAATTAGGTCATTCTACTTTAGATATTAAAAAGAGAAAAGCTGCTAATAGCTTTGGTATTTTGGGTCAAATATCTTTAATTGTAGAGGGAATATTGACCACTAGTTTTAATCAAAAACAAGAAGCAGAAGCCGACTTATTTGGTGTTGACTTAGTTTACCCCACTTATTACAAAAGTTGTGATGCTATTAAGTTATGGGAAAGAATGAGTCAATCTACAGGAGAATTTAATCCTGTGTCTAATTTAATTAGTTCTCATCCGTTTTCTAAAACCCGTTCCACTTGTTTAAAAAGGCACTTGAAGTCCAATTATAATAAAACTTGTAATAACTAATGAGATTATTTATTTTTTTTATAGGATTAATTTTTATAGTTTCTTGTGGTTCATTTCATGATCCAGAGCTCTTGTCAACTGATAATATAGAAAAATTAGAACAAACTAAGGATAATATTTTAGTGCAATCAGATTTGTCAATTTATAACCCGAATTGGTTTACTATTTCTTCTGACGATATTCATTTTAAACTTTTTGTTGACACTAATTTTATCGCTAGTGCTGAAATAAATGAAGGGTTTGAATTAATAAAAATGGATACTTCTAATGTTTCTGCAATGATTAATATACAGAAAAGTCAATTAGATTTTATATCAAACATAGAAGATACTGTCTTGGTAAACGTAGTAGGATCGATGGCTTTACCATATTTTGATAGTCGTTATTATTTTGATTTTGATTATAAATTAAACGTCAATGAATATGTATTGCCATTCGCCAATCAGTTTATAGAACAAAGTAACGTTCAAATCAAAGAAATAAAATTTATTGGCGTTGATTTGTTTAAAACTAGTTTTGAAGTTCTATTAAGTTTTGATAACACGTCTAGTTTCGAATATGAAATTAACAATTTAGTTGTAGAAGTATACAAGACAGAATCCTACTTAACAATGCTTGGTGAAACCAAATTATCCAATAGTTTTATGGTTTATCCTGACACAGTCAATCAATTTAAATCTATAGTCAGTGTTAAAACATTAAGTATGAGCTCTTCATTATTTTCTAATTCTATTAATAATTCTAATTCATTTTTTTTAAAAGTTAATTTAATTGCTAACTATAATAATATTGAAATACCAATTTCTTTAAATAGAAGAATAGACTATAATCCTCTAACCTTAGAAATTGAGATTAATGAATAAGATAGACTACAAATTATTATTTTATCATAACAATCAGCTTTTTAAAAAAATTGCTGTTGAAAAAGGATACTTTTTTAGCCTTATTGTTGGTAAAAGTAAACAAGCAAATGTCATTATAGATAATGATAGAGTTTCTCGCAATCATTTACAACTAATTTATAACGAAGACGGCAAGCTATTCGTCACCGATTTAGGAAGTAGTAACGGTACTTTTTTGAATGGTCATCAAATTAAAGCTGGTGAGGATAGCAAACTTAAAAGTAAAGATACGCTACAGCTTGCTGGTGTTAATGGAATATTAATTGTCGTTGAAAAAGTTAAGTCAGAATTTAAAACAAAGACTCTTACTGATATAAAAGATCAGTTAAAAGTTAAGAGAAGTGTAACTATTGGTAGAAATAACGATTGCGATATTATTATTGAATCTGCAAGTGTCAGTAGGTATCATGCAGTTATAGAAAAATCGATTAACGACACCTATGTTTTAAAAGACCTTGGTTCAAGAAATGGGACCTTTTTAAATGGTAATAAAATAAAAGATTCTGTACTTATTACTGTTTCAGATAAAATATATGTAGGAAGACATCAACTATCAATTCAGGGAAAGTCTAAAGATTTAAGTGAGGAGTTGGCTGTCACAGCTATTGGTATTGAGAAAGTATACCCTAACGGAGTTAAAGCCTTGAAAAGGATGGACATATCTATTCCTTCAAAATCTTTATTAGCAGTAATGGGGCCTTCTGGATGTGGCAAGTCTACCTTACTAAAAGCTTTGAACGGAGACTCTCCATCTACAAGAGGAAAGGTTATGTTGTTTGGTCAAGAGTTATTGACGAATTATGATTATTTGAAAACTCAAATTGGCTATGTTCCTCAAGATGATATCGTTCATCAGCAACTTACTGTTAAGCAGTGTTTATATTTTACGGCAAAATTACGTCTTGATAATCCTTCAGAAGAAAAGATTCATTCTAAAATAGATGAAATCTTATTGAATTTAAATATTTCTCATATTAAAGAAAATTTGATTTCAGAAATTAGTGGAGGACAACGTAAACGAGTTTCAATAGCAGTCGAACTATTAACCGATCCTTTAATATTATTTCTAGACGAACCCACAAGCCCCCTAGATCCTCAAACAGTAGAAGACTTTCTTCAGATACTGAAACGTCTTTCAGATCAAGGAACTACAGTTGTGATGGTGACTCATAAGCCTGAAGACTTAATTTATATGGACGAGGTTATTTTTATGGCAGAAGGCGGTAATGTTGTTTACTATGGAGACTCTAAAAAATATAAAGAATATTTTAAAGTTGATACGGCTGTTTCTGTTTTTTCAGAAATATCAGGAAAGTCGTCCACATATTGGGTTAATAAGTATTTAAATCCAAGACCTCTTACTTTAATTAACTCTCAGTCGATTGATATTAAATCAAAATCAGAAACAACTCTTTTGAAACAATATTTCTGGTTGACAAAAAGATATTTTAAAATAAAGACAAACGATAAAATCAATTCTTTAATAATGCTTATTCAAGCACCAATTATCGCTATTTTGATTTGTATTATTTTTAAAGAGCTTTCAAATGCAGTATTATTTATGGCGGCTATTTCGACTATTTGGTTAGGCACTCAAAATGCAGCAAGAGAAATAGTTAGTGAAAAGGCTATTTTTAAAAGAGAGCGAATGTTTAATTTAAATATTTTGCCTTACTTTTTTTCTAAAATTAGTGTTTTGTCTTCTTTTTCTTTAATACAGTCCGGCCTATTTGTGTTTATTTTATATGTGGGATATGCTGGTTCTATAGTTCAATTAAATGAACCAATAAATGCTTTTTTATGGATGTCTTTTTTATCATTGGCATCTACATTTTTAGGATTGCTTTTATCTTCAATAGTTAATACTACTGAAAAAGCAATGACAATTGTTCCTCTTTTATTAATACCTCAAATCATGTTAGCTGGATTTGTTGAGAAGGTTAATAACTTGGGTGTCGAATTATTGAGTTATTTGACATTATCTAGATGGGGTGTAGAGGGATTTAATATAATACAGAACACTGTAGCTATTGAATTGCCAAATAATTTTGGTAATGATGAATACTTTGACAAGAATGCAATGGAAATTTTGCTAAAGAGATTTCATACAACATATTCTGATTTTGAATTATCAGGAAAGCTACAATTAGATATTTATATTATTACATTAATGTTAATCATAATGTTTTTGGCTTTTTATAAAACAATGAAAAATAAAGATTCAGTTTCAATTTAGAACAGATGTTTGAAAATTATATAGTTGATAAGAAATTAGGTGAAGGTGCTCAAGGTGTTGTTCATCTATGTAATGATAAGAGATTAGGTCGTAAGGTTGCAATTAAATCGTTACATCAAAATTTGATTACAAACGATACTCAAAAGCAAAGATTTGCAGGAGAGGCAAAGTTATTATCCCAGCTTAATCATCAATCTATAGTTAGATTATATGACTATATTGATGATAACGGCTTCCATTTAATTATGGAGTTTGTTGAAGGAAACCCTCTAGATGAATATATAAGAAAGATAAGTGGACCAATTCAAGAATTAAGAGCAATTGAAATTTTTACTCAAGTATTAAATGGAATTGCTCATATCCACCAAAAAAACATAATACATAGAGACATTAAACCATCAAATATTATTATAGATAGAAACGACGATGTTAAGCTTTTAGATTTTGGTATTGCCAAAGACTATAATTTGGATAGCTATAGAACTATTGCAGGCGAAGGAGTTGGAGGTACGCCAATGTATATGAGTCCAGAACATGTGTCTAATTCAGAAATAACTATAAAATCAGATATTTATAGTTTAGGAGTTACCCTTTGGCAGATGCTTACAGGAGTAGCTCCATATGAAGGAATGGCTATTGGAGTTATATACTCTAAAATTTTAAATGATAATTTAAAAGATATTCAAGAAGTTTATGCTCATGTGAGCCCTAGAATGAATGATGTATTAAAGAAGGCTACACATAAAAATCCTGAAGATAGATTTGATTCTTGTGAAAGTTTTATTAGGGCTTTGAAAGATTTAAAACACTACTTACTAGAAAATGTTAATAAAGAAGGAGAGAAAACTCTTTTAGTAAAAAATATTGATGTAAAAATCACAAATATTAGTAATGCATCTATTGTAATTAATTCAGTGGGATGTATCGGAAGTGAATTAACTTATTCTGGACTTCCTGGAGAAAAAGTTAGAATTACAATTTATTCTGAAGGATATGAAAAGTACATTAGACAATTTGTAATAAATGAACATAAAAAAATTCAAGTAAATCTTGTTAAAAAATCTAAATCATTTACACCAATCTTTTTGGGTGTAATTGCAATTATAATCTTTGTAACTATTATTTTAAACTTTATATATGAAAACTAAATATTTTTTTAAATTATTTATGATGCTTGTGTCTTTGTCTTCATTTTCACAAAACACGAATGCATTTTTCGATTTAAATTTTGACTCTCAAATAGATATTAGAGCTACAAGTAGCGGCGATTTTAAAAATATTTCTGTTGAGTTGTCTAATTTTGGTAATAGTACCACAAAAATTTATTTTCCTGTAGGAGGAATGTTTGTAAACTTAGACTCTGCTGAGCAAAACCTTGTTGTTTTATTTAATGATGTTATAGAAGTAAAGCCCGATATAAAAGAAAAAATTATTATAAGTACGGCATGTGCTAACCCCAAGAGAAAGCCGCCTAAAAATGGAAGAACCACTTGGGTTTTTGATTATGACCCTAAAATTGGAGACTTAATCCAGTATTACCATGACAATAGAGGAATGGTAGAATTATTGACAGGTTCAGAACATCATAATAGTTTCGATAAAAGACATAATTTTCTTCAAATGTGTGTGTGGGTATATTTTGACGCGGATAAAAAACAGATAACTGATTTTGCAACAAAATATTTATTTGATGGAGACTCTGAATCCGCAATTCTTTTTGTTGATACATTTTATCCTTTTGCACTTACATTCATAAACATTTATAAATCGCTATAATTTTAAATTATGAAATGTATAAACTTATTACTTCTTATTTCTTCATTTGCATATAGTCAAGAATTTAAATCTATACCTGATGTATTTAATAAACAATGTAGTTCATCTTTAATGGAAGGCATCCAAAACAGCGAAATTAATTTAGCTGAATTACCATCTACTCTTTCAAATAAATATTGGATAGTTTATAGCGATCGAAATGATAATTCTTTTTATAATAAGCCAAATGAAAGTCTAAAAGCTATTAAAGCTTCTTTCATGCAGGGTTTTTTGGTTAAGGAAGTAAAAAATAATTGGCTTCATTTATTTGACTCTTTGGAAGAAGAAGATTATGGATGGATTAAAGCTGATAAACTGTTATTATCTCTCTATTCTCTCAAAACTGATGGTGATTTAGAAAATGGAATTGTTCCCATTCCTAAAAAAGCGATAATTTTAACATCTGTTGATGAAGCCCAGTCTATTAATGGCACCCTTCGCTCTAAAAAGAAATATTATAGTAATCCAAGCTTAGGAGGTCGTTATGAGTCAGGGTCACCTAAATCTTTTCAACCTCTTTTTGTTTTTAAAGAAACCAAAACAGCTGTTTTATTAGCAGGAAGTGACTACCTCGATGGCACCCCTCAAACTAATAAGTCTAAGGTCTATGGTTGGATTAAATTTTCTGATAAGAAAGATTGGAATACTAGGGTAGCTTTAGAAAACGCACAATCAAACGAAGCGATAGAACTTTATGGTAATGCTAAACTAAATGGTTACGAAACTCTAAACGAATTACTTTTGTGTTTAAATAAAAATCAATGTAACCAAAATACAAGTTTGGCTCAGTTTACACCAGGCCCTACTAGAAATAATGTAATGAGAAGACCTTTATTAGAGAATGTAAGCGAAAATGTTAAAAAAATTATTTCTGTAGCAAAAGATAATAAAAACAATAAAGTTTACGAACAACTACTTGAAGATGCAAAAAAGTTGCAATCTAATGTAAATATTGTTTTTGTATTAGACGCTACAGCTAGTATGCTTCCATACTATTCATCTATTGCAAAAAGTTTGCAAAAAGTCATAGATAATAACAAGAAGATTATTGAATCTAACCTGAAAGTTGGATTAGTTGTTTATAGAGATTATGCTGATGGAAAATCTGCGTATAGTGTCAATAAATTAACAACGGATTTCAATCTAGTTAAGAAAATTATCAATTCAACTAATTGTAGAAGTAAAGATAATGATTTACCTGAGGCTCAGTTTAACGGTTTAATAAACGGATTGAGCCAGGTTGGGTTTAAGTCAGGAGAAAGTAATATCGTTGTTTTAATTGGTGACTGTGGTAACCACAGGCAAGATCCAAAGAACTATAACATAAATCAAGTGGTTGATTTATTTAGTAATTATAATGCTAACATTATTTCATTTCAAGTAAAGTCTGGTTCTGATGATTCGTTTTTTACGTTTAACGAAGATGTTCTTGACTTAATTGCCGAAGTTTCAAAAAATAAAATTAAAGGAAAAGAATCAAACTTAAAGATTAATTTAATTGAGAAGGCAAATAACACCATTAAATTAAAAATGATAGAAGGTGATAAACCTGACTATGAAAACATGTTTGGATTACTCGTGTATGCTGATGAAAGAGCATCTTCAACAGAGCTCTTAGAATCCACAGTTGAGAGTACGCTAAAGGATTATATGTTATCCATAGCCAACAATATTAATGTTTTAACTCAGTATGTTCGTACAGGAGGGCCTACGGGATCAAAGCCTCCAGAAGGTCTCATTGTTAAAATGATGGATGTTTTTAATTGTAATAGAGAGACAGCAATTGATCATTTGCAAAAAACAGAGTTTACTGTAGAAGCTTTTACTGCTATGGATTATTTTGGTGATGGTGTTAATGCTCAAACCCCAGTTGTATTATTGACAGAAAAAGAAAAAAACAATTTAGTGAGATCTTTTAGAACTCTTACAAGTGAATCTTATACATCTTCACAAAGAATTGTAGAGTTTCAAAAAAATATTGTTTATACATGTAAAAGTATTATTGGACAAAATACTTCCACTGAAATTATTGAGAATTTAACTTTAAATCAAATTTGGAATATTATTCTCGGAGTTGATTTTGGAAATAAAAAATTAAAAGATAAAACATTAATCAGTCTTATAGATCAAAATAAAAGAGATTTAAAAGATTTTTTTGAGGATTTTGAGAAAACTGCTATAACTTTTTGTAATACAGAATATTATAATTCAGTTTCTGAAAAAAGCAGAAGATTTTCTATTGACAACTCCTATTTATACTGGATTCCTATGGAAGATTTGCCAGCCTGTAATTAAAAATTATAATAAAGAGATAGATTCCGCTTTGGTGGGCCTTACGGTCCTTATTTCGAACTTTTTTAGAAAATTATTAAGTAAGTTTGCTGAATGAAAAAAACATTACTAATCTTACTATATATACCTATTATTGGGTTTGGGCAAAAGACTTATGTGCCTGATAATAATTTTGAACAGGCACTTATTAATTTTGGTTATGACAATGTTTTAGATGACTCCGTATTTACTTCAAATATTGCCGAAGTAAAATATTTGAATGTTAGTAATTTAAATATCTCTGAATTAACTGGAATTGAAGATTTTATATTATT